>Ga0182030_10000975_pt1 | contig 57438 bp, 55 predicted proteins | sample 812S3MmetaG_FD_121299 | JGI IMG/M metagenome (GOLD analysis project Ga0182030, IMG submission 121299) | Permafrost microbial communities from Stordalen Mire, Sweden - 812S3M metaG (Illumina Assembly) | ecosystem: Environmental > Terrestrial > Soil > Wetlands > Permafrost | place: Sweden... | reverse complement strand
TACAGCGAAGAGCCTATGGCTTCCGCTCCGTCTCCAACTACCGCTTGCGTGTCATCGCCCAATGCGGATAACCCATAACCTCGTCCGTCTACGATCCCTGTCCCCACTTCATGGTGGAGAGCCGAAAATTGGTGGACCCGATCAGGTTCGAACTGACGACCTCCTCAATGCCATTGAGGCGCTCTTCCAACTGAGCTACGAGCCCATTCGCGTGTGCGAGGATAAGAAAAATCGGTCTTTCCGGGCGGAAGGCAAGGAGTTTTTGGGTACCGAGGAGGGCACTCGGCCGAGCGTCAGCCATTGATCACGGGTGGCTCTTCGGCAGGCGGGGTCGCCAAATGCTGAAGCAGGGCCTCGCGCCAATGAGCCTCCTCCAACTCCCGGCGCAAGACCGCGCGGTATTCCGCCTCACCGGCCAGGTAAATGAAGATGAAGATCGCAACGACCAGATACCTGCCCCTGTAGAGCTCCCAGATGATCGCGGGAACCATGATGACCTTCGCGACAGTGACGGCCCAGTAAGTGGCCCGGAGATAGGGCAGGCGCATCGCGAGGATGGAGCGAAGGATCCGGCCCCCGTCCATCGGGAACGCGGGGAGCAGGTTAAAGATGCCCATCCAGATGTTCCAGACGAGGAGCGTCGTGCCGAGGTCAAGGATGGAGCCGCTCGCCGCATCCGTATTCCCTCGGCCCGGCAGGTCGATCACGCACCACAGGAGCGCCGCGATCGCAAAGTTGACCGCCGGGCCCGCGATGGTGATCAGGAACTCCTGGCTGGGCAGCCGGGGAATCCGGTCAAACTCGGCCATGCCGCCGATCGGCATCAGGAGTATCCGCCTCACGTGGACACCAAACCGCATGGCGGTGAGCGAATGCCCCAGCTCGTGGAGGACGACGCACGTGAAGAAGGCCAGGAAGGTCGCCGCGCTCCACCAAAGCCCCGTCATGCCGGCCTCCTGCCAGCCCTCCTCGCATACGTAGGCCAGCATCAGCAGGAAGCTGAAGTGCAGGGATATTCTGATTCCCCGTATACGGAACAAGTTGATTGACCAGCCAAGCATGGCGTCTAATGAAGCCGGGTTACGCGAAATCGCGAGCCGAACCTTGGACACCCACATCAAAGCACCCACCATCCTCGTCATCGACGACGACGCCGAGATCCGCTACTCGCTCTCGCGCGTGCTCTCGTCGCGCGGCTACCAGGTGTCGGAGGCCCCCAGCGGCGAGCAGGGCGTGGCCATGGTCAAGAAGGGTCCCTTCCCCGACCTCATCTACCTGGACATCCGCATGACCGGGATGAGCGGCCTGGAGGCGCTCCAGCACATCCGCTCCGCCAACCCGAAGCAGCTCGTGATCCTGATGACTGCGTTCGGGACCGCGCAGACGGCCATCGAGGCGATGAAGTTCGGGGCGCTCGACTACGTCATGAAGCCCTTCGACCCCCAGAAGGTGCTGGCCCTGGCCGAGAACGCGCTCAAGACCCATGCCGACCTACGGGCCGTCGGCGAGTACAAGCCGGTCATCAACACCGAGGACTACAAGGAGGGGATCGTGGGGTCCTCGCCCGTGATGCAGGAGGTCTTCAAGGTGATCGGCCAGGTCACGGCAAGCGACGTGACCGTCATGATCACCGGGGAGAGCGGGACCGGCAAGGAGCTCGTGGCCCGCTCCATCTGGAAGCACAGCCACAGGGCCGCAAAGGCCTTCATTGCGGTCAACTGCGCGGCGATCCCCGAGAACCTGATCGAGAGCGAGCTCTTCGGGCACGAGAAGGGCTCGTTCACGGGCGCCACAGGCCAGAGGATCGGAAAATTCGAGCTCTGCGACGGGGGCACCATCTTCCTGGACGAGATCGGCGACATGGCGCTCGCCACCCAGACGAAGATCCTGCGCGTCCTGCAGCAGGGGGACATCCAGCGGGTCGGGGGGACCGAGACGATCAAGGTCGACGTGCGGATCATCGCGGCGACGAACAAGGACCTTGAGGCGATCGTCAAGTCCAAGGCGTTCCGGGAGGACCTCTACTACCGCCTGAACGTCGTGAGGATTCGGATGCCCCCGCTTCGCGAGCGCACCGAGGACATCCCGCAGATCGTCGATTTCTGCGTCCAGAACCTGGTGAAGCAGAAGAAGGCGCGCACGTCCAGGGTCTCCCCGGAGGCGATGGCCGTTCTGACGCGTCACGTCTGGCCGGGGAACGTGCGCGAGCTGGAGAACGTCGTGTACCGGAGCGCCGTCGTGGCCCAGGGCGACGCGATCCTCGTTAAGGACCTGCCGCCCGAGATCCGCGGGTCGTCCGGCGAGTCCGCGCCGCCCCTTGCGCTCACCGTGGACTCGGCCCTCGATTACCTTGCCGACCAGCTCAAGTCCTCCGAGGAGCCGATCCTGGCCCACTTCGAGCGCGAGATCGCCCGGAGGGTCGTCAAGGCGCTCGGGGGCGACGAGGCGGCGGCCGCGAAGCGGCTCGGCCTAACGAAAGCGGCGCTCAAAAAGCGGCTCTAGCGTCCTCCGAACCCGTTCGGGTGGGTGCGGTGCCAGTTCCAGGCCGTGGCGACGATCGAGTCGATGTCGGGAAACTTGACCTTCCAGCCGAGCTCCCGCTTCGCCTTGGCCGAGTCGGCGTAGAGCGCCGGGGGGTCGCCGGGACGCCTGGGGCTCTCGACCACCTTCACCTTCCTGCCCGTCGCCTTCTCGACGGCATGGATCACCTCCCGGTTGGAGGAGGGTGTCCCGGTCCCCAGGTTGTAGAAGTGAGCGGCGCCGGGCTCGGCCAGCTTGTCGAACACGGCAATGTGGGCGCGGTTCAGGTCGTCAACGTGGACGTAGTCGCGCAGGCAGGTGCCGTCCGGGGTGGGGTAGTCTGTTCCGAACAGCTGGAGCGAGGGGCGCTTGCCGACGGCCGCGTCGATCGCCAGCGGGATCAGGTGCGTCTCCGGGTCGTGGTCCTCGCCGATCGAGCCGTCCTCGGAGGCGCCGGCCGCGTTGAAGTAGCGGAACACCGCGAAGGAGAGCTTGCCGGCGCGGGCCAGCGCCTTCAGGGCGTTCTCGATGTCGAGCTTCGTCTGGCCGTAAGGGTTGATCGGGGCCTGGGGGAGCGTCTCCGGCATCGGGAGGGTGTCGGGAATCCCGAACGTGGCGCAGGTCGAGGAGAACACGAACTTGCGGACCCCGGACCCGAGCATCGCGCTCAGCAGATGGAGCGTCGCCGCCGAGTTGTTCAGGTAATACTTGAGCGGATCGGTGACCGACTCGCCGACGTAGCAGAAGGCCGCAAAATGCATGACGACGTCGATCTTTTCGCGCGCGAGGATGTCCGCGACCAGGCGCTCGTCGCCGAGGTCGCCCGTGTGCAGGGGAACCCCGACCGCGACCGCGCCCCGGTGCCCGTAGACGAGGCTGTCGAGAACGACCGGCCTGTGGCCGGCGGCGGAGAGCTGCCGCACGCAATGGCTTCCGATGTATCCCGCGCCCCCGACGACAAGTACGTTCATTGAGAGGAAGGTTTTATTGCGTTCCGACGGTTGTTGGCTAGCGATTTCCTCCTTGCGCAGCAAATGATCCTCCCGCGAATCGTCATCACAGGCGTCGGCCTGACCGCCCCAAACGGCAACTCCCTCATGGAGTTCCGGCGCAACCTGCTGGCCGGAGTGGCCGGAATTGAGTGGCTGGAGGTGCGCTACATGGGCCGGCTGCTGGCCGGCGTATGCCACTTTGACCCCCTTAGGCACCAGAAGAGGAAGGAGGTGCGGGTCGGGACCCGCGCGGGCAGCATCAGCATCTGGTGCGCCCGAGAGGCCCTGGCGGACAGTGGCATCGGCTTCGACGCCTTCCCGAAGGACCGCGTGGGCATCTACATCGGCTGCACCGAGCACGGCAACGTCGAGACGGAGAACGAGATCTTCGCCATTTCCAAGTTCGGCTACGACACCAAGTACTGGTCCCACTACCACAACCCCCGCACGGTCGCCAACAACCCTGCGGGCGAGGCGTCGCTGAACCTCGGCGTCACGGGGCCCGCCTACACGATCGGGGCCGCGTGCGCCGCGGGCAACATGGGCCTCATCCACGCCTCGCAGATGCTCCGGCTGGGCGAGGTCGACCTTGCTGTCTGCGGCGGGGTGAGCGAGAGCATCCACACCTTCGGGATCTTCGCCGGCTTCAAGTCCCAGGGGGCTCTCGCCACGAACGACGTCCCCGCGAAGGCCTCGCGGCCGTTCGACAAGGCCCGCAACGGGATCGTGGTCTCCGAGGGCGGCTGCCTCTACACGCTTGAACGGCTGGACGACGCGCTCGCCCGGGGGGCGCGCATCTACGGGGAGATCGCCGGCTACGGGGTCAACAGCGACGCGAGCGACTACGTCCTTCCCAACCCCGCCCGCCAGGCCGAGTGCGTGCGCAAGTCGATCGCCCACGCGGGCCTGACGCCCCCCGACATCCACATCGTCAATACCCACGCGACGGCCACGCCGCTCGGCGACATCCAGGAATGCGAGGCCATCCGGGCCGTCTTCGGCACCGGGTGCCCGGACACCTACATCAACAACACGAAGAGCTTCATCGGCCACTGCATGGGCGCCGCCGGCGCCCTCGAGCTCGCGGGCAACCTTCCGTCCTTCGACGACCTGACCGTGCACCCGACCATCAACGTCGACGACCTGGACCCGGCGTGCGCGCTGCCGGGCCTGGTTTTCAACACCCCTGTCAAGGCCGCCAGGGTCGACACGATCCTCAACAACTCCTTCGGGATGCTGGGCATAAATTCCACGTTGATTGTGAAGCGATTCGTGACATAAAGGACCGCGCCGACTCACACATGACCAACGACGAATGCAAGAAGGTGGTGCTCGACATCATCGCCGACATCGCCCCCGACGAGGACCTATCGAATGTGAAGCCCGACGTGCGCCTGCGCGACCAGCTCCAGCTCGATAGCATGGACTTTCTGGACATCGTCATGGAGCTGCGCAAGCGCCACGGGATCGAGGTGCCGGAGGCCGACTACATCCGCCTGGCGAGCCTCGACAGCAGCGCCGAGTACCTGACGCCGAAGTTCAACGCGCTCGCTGCGAAGAGTTGAGCCGAGTCTCGTGTCGTGGGCCGAGGTGGGGCGCCTTAATTCGCCGATTCCGCGGTCCGGCTGGCGGGTTGAAAGGGACGGCCGGGAGTTCGTCTATGCCGAGCAGATGCTGGGCCGGGCGCCCGCCAAGGTCCGGCTGCGCATCTCGCAGGCCAAGCAATTTGCCGAGAAGATCGGCATGCCTGTCCAATTCTTCAGCGGCGTCCTCGACTACCTGAAGTGAAGGCGGCTCGGCCATGGCCGCGCAAGGGCGCGGTGGCCAGTGGGAGCTTGCGCCCACCCGGCGCCGATTCAAATCTCTCGGCCCTAAAGCCGCCGCCGTAGGCCTCGCACGGTGGCCGACCCAAGCGACCCGCCGACCCAAGCCACACTCCCTCCGCGTCATGCTCCGCCCCCCGTCCCCGAAGTACGATGTCGCCATCATCGGAGCCGGGCTCTCCGGCCTGGCGGCGGGGATTAGGCTGGCGCACTTCGGAAAGCGCGTATGCATCTTCGAGCGCCACAACGCCGTGGGCGGACTGAACGGCTTCTACAGCCTGGACGGGCGCAAGTACGACGTCGGACTGCATGCCGTCACCAACTTCGTCCCGCAAGGAGTCAGGGGGACGCCTCTCGGCAAGATCCTGCGCCAGCTGCGGATCGAGCGGGAGCAGTTTGCGCTTTGCCCCCAGAAGGGCTCGCGGGTCGCCTTCGGGCCCCGCGGGGAGTGCGTGCTCAGATTCAGCAACGACTTCGCGCTTCTCGAGTCGGAGGTCGTGTCGAGGTTCCCGGCGCAGGCCGACGGGTTCCGCAGGATAGCCCGGTTCGTGCGCGAGGCCCCCCTCATGGGCGCCGGTTCGGGCGCCTCGGCCCGCGGGTACATCCGGGAGGCGGTCTCCGACCCGCTGCTTGAGGACATGCTGCTGTGCGCCCTCATGTTCTACGGAAGCGCCCGGGAGGACGACATGGACCTGGACCAGTTCACGATCATGTTCCGGGCCCTCTTTCTCGAGGGCTTCGCCCGCCCCTTTGAGGGCGTGCGCGTCATGATGCGCGTCCTTCTGGCAAAATACCGCGAAGCGGGCGGCGAGCGCCGGATGAAATGCGGCGTCAGGCGGATCGTCGCCCAGGCGGGCCGGGCGGCGGCGCTCGTCCTCGACTCCGGCGAGGAGATCACCGCGAGCCACGTCCTCTCCTCGATCGGCGCCGCGGAGACGGCGGCCCTGCTGGGCGAGCCGCCGCAGCCCGGGCGGACGCTCGGCTACGTCGAGACCATCTCGGTGCTGGACCGCCCGCCCTCGGCGCTCGGCTGGGGCGACGACACGATCGTGTTCTTCAACGACTCCGAGCGCTTCAGCTACCGCAACCCGGCCGAGCAGGTCGACCCCCGAAGCGGGGTCATCTGCTTCCCAAACAACTTCGACTACGGAGCGGGCCGGGAGCTCCCGGAGGGTTTCTTCCGGGTCACCTGCCTCGCCAACTACGACCGCTGGGCCCGCCTTCCCGAGGAGCGCTACCGGGCCGACAAGACCCGCTGGTTCGGGGAGATCCAGGAGTCGGCCAAGCGGTTCCTCCCCGCGCTTGCCCCCGGGGACGCCCTCGAGCGGGCGATCGTCGCCCGGGACATGTTCACGCCGACGACGGTCGAGCGGTACACCGGTCATTTTCGCGGCGCGATCTACGGAGCGGCGGTGAAGGCCAGGGACGGGCGCACCGCGCTGTCCAACCTCTACCTCTGCGGCACCGACCAGGGAATGCTCGGGATCGTGGGCTCCATGCTGAGCGGCATCTCCATGGCCAACGGGCACATACTGAAGGCCCCGGCCCCGGAGCCCTGACCGCCCCGAAACCAGTTGCCGACCTCCGGGCCGCTGCTCCACCATTGATCCTCCATGGCTTATGACTGGCTAAAAGGGGTCGCCGACGAGTATGACGTGATCGTCATCGGAAGCGGCCTGGGCGGGCTCACCGGCGCCAACGTGCTCGCGAAGGCCGGCCACCGGGTGCTGCTCCTCGAGCACCACTACCAGTACGGCGGCCTGGCGACCTGGTTCACCCGGAAGGGGGGCCACATCTTCGACATCTCGCTGCACGGCTTCCCCGTCGGGATGATCAAGTCCTGCCGCAAGTACTGGACCCGCGAGATCGCCGACTCGATCGTCCAGCTCAAGGACATCCGCTTCGTGAACCCGCAGATGGACGTCTGGACCACCTTCACCCGAGAAGACTACACCCGCGTGCTGGTCGAGAAGTTCGGGCTCGCCCGCGAGCACGTCGAGCGGTTCTACGAGCACCTGCGCGGCATGAACTTCTACGACAACAACCCCGAGACGACCGGCGAGATGCTGGAGCGGTTCTTCCCGGGCCGCAGCGACGTGAAGCGCCTCCTCATGGAGCCGATCGCCTACGCCAACGGCTCGACGCTCGACGACCCGGCGATCACCTACGGGATCGTCTTCTCCAACTTCATGGGATCGGGCGTGTACACGTTCCGCGGCGGCTCCGACCTCTTGATCGAGAAGATGACGGCCGAGCTGAGGCGCAACGGGGTCGAGCTTCGCAAGAGGGTCCTCGTCGAGCGGGTCCTCGTCGAGGAGCGGGGCGGCGCCCGGTATGCGTGCGGGATCGTCGCCAAGGGCGGCCGGGTCGTCCGCGCCAAGGCGGTCCTCTCCAACGCCAACATCAAGAACACGATCTTCCGGCTGGCGGGCGCCGAGAACTTCACGCCGGAGTACGCCGCTGCCGCCCAGGCCGTCCGCATCAACTCGAGCTCGTGCCAGGTGTACCTGGGCATACGCAAGGGCGAGACGATCCCCCACATCGGGGACCTGGTCTTCACGTCGGCCAGCCCCTCGTTCAGCAGCGGGGAGCTCACGGACCTGCGGACGACAAGCCGGACGTTCTCGGTGTACTACCCGGAAACGCGTCCGGGGCTCGGGAGGTACACGATCGTGGCGTCCCTCAACGGGCTCTACTCCGACTGGAGCCGCCTTTCGGAGGCCGAGTACGCGGCCGAGAAGGAGCGCCTGATCGAGGAGTCCCTCGCGGCCCTGGAGAAGTTCATCCCCGGGGTCCGCGGGCTCATCGACTGGAAGGAGGCCGCGACGCCGCGCACGATCGAGCGCTACACCACCCACTTCGGCGGCACGTCATTCGGGACCAAGTTCGAGGGGCTCAAGGTCTCCATGGACCTGCCCGACCAGCTCCCCGGCCTCTACCACGCGGGCTCGGTCGGAATCATCATGTCGGGGTGGCTCGGGACCATCAACTACGGGGTCATCACCGCCAACAAGGTGGACCGCTACGTGTGCGCCCAGAAGCAGGGGAGGGCGGCATGAGCTTCGCGTCAGCGGAGGTCCTCAGGCGGATCCCCCACCGCCCCCCGTTCCTCTTCGTCGACGAGATCGTCTCCGAGGCGCCCGACTGCCTGGTGGCACGGCGCTCGTGGCGCAAGGAGGAGGACTTCTACGGCGGGCACTATCCAGGCGCCCCGATCACTCCGGGAGTCCTCCTGTGCGAGGCCGTGTTCCAGGCGGGCGCCCTCTACCTGGCGGGCGCCGCCGCCGGCGACGCCCCGAAGGGCGTCCCCCTCCTCGTGAAGATCTCCAATGTGCGCTTCCGCAACCCCGTCTACCCGGGCGACACGGTCGCGATCGAGGTCAGGCGCAAGGAGACCGTGGGCGGGTTCTACATCATGGCGGGCACGATGAAGCGCGGGGACACCCGCATCCTGGCGGTCGAGTTCTCGGTCGCCTGGAGAAATCCGGAGGCCCCGAGATGAGCTTCCTGGGACTCGAGGGGAAGGTCTTCGTGGTCTTCGGCGTCGCGAACAAGCGCAGCGTCGCCTGGGCGATCGCTCGCTCGCTCGAGGACGAGGGCGCCCGGGTCCTCTACAGCGTTCGCTCTGAGGAGAGGCGCCGGTCGCTCCGGGCGCTGCTGGGCGACCGCCCGGCCTTCGTGTGCGACGTCGAGCGCGAGGGCGAGGTGGAGCGCCTCGCCGCGGAGGTCGCCGCGTCCGCCAAGGCCCCCGTCGCCGGGATCGTGCACTCCATCGCCTTCGCGAACTACGCGGGGGGCCTCAAACCCTTCCACGAGACCAAGCGGGGGGACTTCCTGCAGGCGGCCGCCGTCTCGTCGTTCTCGCTGGTCGAGATCGCGCGCGCCTTCGCCCCCCACCTGGCCCGCGACGCGTCCGTCGTGACGATCGGGATCTCATCCCTCCTGGTCACCCCGGACAACTACGGCTACATGGGCCCCATCAAGGCGGCGCTCGAGTCGACGGCGCGCTTCCTTGCCAAGTCCTTCAGCGCGCAATCCGAGGTCCGGTTCAATGTCGTGGGGTCCGGCCCGCTGAAAACCAGCGCCTCGGCCGGCATCCCGGGCTACCTCGAGAGCTACCTGTTCGCGGAGAAGCTGACCTTCAGGAGGCGAAACCTCGAGACCCAGGAGGTCGCCAACGCCGCCCTCTTCCTCTTGAGCGGGCGCAGCAGCGGGATCAACGGGGCGACCCTCGTGGTCGATGCGGGCCTCGGGTGCAACATGTTCGACAAGGACGTGATCAGGCTGGCCATGAGGCCGGGCCGCTAGGTGCGGGCCGCCCCCGGGGATCCATGCGCTTCACGAACGTCTGCCTGGAGTCGATCGCGGTCGTCCTGCCGGGCGAGACATGGACCTCCGCGCAGATTGAGGAGCGCCTCAGGCCCCTCTACGAGCGCCTGCGCCTGCCGTTCGGGCGCCTGGAGCTGATGACCGGGATCCGTGAGCGGCGGATGTGGCCGGACGGAACGCTGCCCTCGGAGGCGAGCGCCGCGGCCGGCCGCGCCGTCCTCGGCGTGTCCTCCCTCAGACGCGAGCAGATCGGGCTCTTCATCCACGCGGCCGTCTCTCGCGACATGCTGGAGCCGGCGTCGGCCTCCTTCGCGCACCACAAGATCGGGCTTGCGGCCTCGACCCAGGTGTTCGACCTGTCGAACGCCTGCCTCGGGTTCCTCAACTCGATCGTGGTCGCCGGGGCCATGATCGAGAGCGGCCAGATCCGGTCGGCCTTGATCGCCGCGGGCGAGAACGGGCGGCCGCTCGTCGAGGAGACGATCAGGACCCTCCTTGCCGGCTCGCTCGACCGCAATGCCATCAAGCCGTTCTTCGCCAACCTCACGATCGGATGCGGCGCCGTCGCCGCGGTCGTCTGCCACCGCGACCTGGTCAGGGGCCGGGCGCGCAGGATACTCGGGGGCGTGTGCCGCTCCGCGACCGAGCACAGCGAGCTCTGCCAGGGCAACACCGCCGAGGCCGGGGCCCTCGCGATGCAGACCGATTCGGAGCGGATGCTCCAGGCGGGTGTCGCGCTCGCCAAGGAGACGTGGGACGAGTTCACCCTGGCGACCGGCTGGACGCGCGACACGGTGGACCGCGCGATCTGCCACCAGGTCGGAAGCGCCCACCGGCGGCTCCTCTTTGAGACCCTGGGCCTCGACCTCGCCAAGGACTTCTCGACCTTCGAGACCCTGGGCAACATGGGCTCGGTCTCGCTGCCGGCGACCCTCTCGGCCGCGGTGGACGCGGGCGCCGTGCGCGACGGCGACCGCGTCGCCCTGATGGGGATTGGCAGCGGCCTCAACTGCCTGATGCTGGCGCTCGAATGGTGACCGCCCCACACCCAACCGGGCTTCCCGGCTGGCTCGCGCGCCTCTATCCGTTCCCGACCGGGTCCTTCCACACGCCGTCCGGGGCGCGGATGAGCTACGTGGACGAGGGGCCCCGCACGGACGAGGCCGTGCTCATGCTCCACGGCAACCCCACCTGGTCCTTCCACTACCGGGACCTTGTGCGCGAGCTCTCGCCGTTTGTGCGCTGCGTCGTTCCGGATCACGTGGGAATGGGCCTTTCCGAGAAGCCCGCGCACTACGACTACCGCCTGGCCACCCGGATCGCGGACATCGAGGCCCTCGCCGAAAGGCTGGGCCTGCGCCGCATCCATCTCGTCCTGCACGACTGGGGAGGGGCGATTGGCTTTGGCGCCGCCGTGAGGCGCCCGGAGCGTGTGGGCCGGATCGTGATCCTCAACACGGCCGCCTTCCCCTCCGGCCGGATCCCCGCGAGGATCCGGCTCTGCCGGATCCCGCTCGCGGGCGAATTCATCGTGCGCGGCCTGAACGGTTTCGCCGAGCCGGCCACATGGATGGCGATGGCGTCGAGGAGGCTCACGTGGGACGAGAGGAGGGGCTACCTCTTCCCCTACGACAGCTGGGCGAACCGGATCGCCGTCCACCGCTTCGTCCAGGACATCCCGATCGAGCAGGGGCACCCGAGCAGGCGCCTCCTGGAGGAGATCGCGGCGGGCCTGCCGCGGCTCTCCGGACACGAGAAGCTGATCCTGTGGGGCTGCCGTGATTTTTGCTTCGACGGCTCCTTCCTTTCCCGTTGGCTTGGGCTCTTTCCCGACGCGCGGGTTGAACGCTTCGAGAGGGCCGGACACTATGTCCTCGAGGACGCCGGGGCCGACGCCCGCGCGAGGATCCGCGACTTTCTCACCCGGCCTTCTTCACCATGAAATTCGAACACTTCGCCCTCAACGTTCCCGACGCAAGGGCCGCGGCCCGCTGGTACGTGGCCCATCTGGGCCTAAGGGTCGCGCGCAGCCGCGACGATTCGCCCTATACCTCGTTCCTGGCCGACGACTCGGGCCGGGTCATCCTCGAGGTCTACAGCAACCCGGCGGCCCCTTACCCCGACTACAAGGCCGCGCATCCGCTCTGCTTCCACGTCGCCTTCATCGCAGCCGACCCGGCCGCCGTGCGCGCGAAGCTCGTAGCCGCGGGGGCGACGCCCGCCTACGAGGAGACGCTCCCGGACGGCTCGTTCCTCATCATGGTGCGGGACCCCTGGGGCGTGCCGCTGCAGCTCGTGCGCCGGGCGACCCCGTTTCCGTCCTCTTGATGGCGGCGCCCGAATTCCGAGTGGATCCCGCCGCGGTCCTCGAGGGCCGCGGCATCCGGCTCGAACCCATGCGCCGCGAGCACGAGGCGGACTTGCGGGCAGCCGCCGCCGACGGCGAACTCTGGAAGCTGACCTTCACCTCGGTCCCCGAGCCCGAGAACACGCTCGCCTACATCGAGACGGCGCTCGCCGACCGCGACCGGGGCGTGCGGGTGCCCTGGGTCGTCCGCGAGCTGACGAGCAACAGGATCATCGGGTCGACGAGCTACCATGACATCATCCCAGCGGCCCGGCGCGTCGAGATTGGCTACACCTGGTATTCGAGGAGCTGGCAGCGCACGCACGTGAACAGCGCCTGCAAGCTGAGGCTCCTCGAGCACGCGTTCGACACCCTGGGCTGCGCGGTCGTCGGGCTAAGGACGGACAACCTGAACACGCGGTCGCAGGCGGCCATCGAGCGCCTCGGGGCGAAGAAGGACGGCGTGATCCGCCGGCAGGCGCTCCGGCGCGACGGCACCGTCAGGGACACCGTCATGTACAGCATCACGGACGACGAGTGGCGCGCGGGGATCCGGGAGCGCCTCACGGGGTTCGCGGAGCGCGGCGGGGCAGAGCGGGCTTGATCCCGGGTTCGGAAGGGATCAATCCTAGGCCTCGCCCAGAAACCCCATCGAGCCGCCGCAGGCGGCCCGCCCAGGCATGTTCATCGTCCAGTCATACCCCCTCGCCGTCACCCTGTGCGTCGTCACCATGCTCTGCTGGGGGTCGTGGGCCAACACCCAGAAGCTCACCCGAGAGGGCTGGCGCTTCCAGCTGTTCTACTGGGACTACGCGGTCGGCGTGTTCCTGCTCTCGCTCCTGCTCGCGTACACGCTCGGAAGCTCCGGGGCGGGCGGGCGGCCCTTTGCCGCGGACCTGGCGCAGGCCGAGCCGCACTGGCTGCTCTACGCCTTCGTCGGCGGCATCGTCTTCAACCTGTCGAACATCCTGCTCGTGGCCGCGATTGACATCGCCGGCATGGCGGTCGCCTTCCCGGTGGGCGTCGGCCTTGCGCTCGTCCTCGGGGTGCTGACCACGTACCTTTCGACGAGGGTGGGCAACGTGCCGATGCTGGCGGCCGGGGTCGGCCTCATCGGGGCCGCTATCGTGCTGGACGCCCTCGCCTACAAGAGGCTCTCGGGGCCGAACAGCCGAGCGTCCGCAAAAGGGATTGTGCTCTCCATTGCAGCGGGCGCCCTCATGGGCTTCTTCTACAAATTCGTGGCCCAGTCGATGGGGCGCATCGACACGCAGGGGGCGCTCCCGGTCCTCGAGGCCGGGAAGCTGAGCCCCTATACCGCGGTCGTCCTGTTCAGCGCGGGTGTCCTGCTCTCCAACTTCATCTGGAACACGGCGATCATGATCAGGCCCATCACGGGCGATCCCGTTCCGTTCTCCGACTACTTCACCAAGGGGAGCATGAAGCTCCACGCGGTGGGCATCCTCGGCGGCGTGATCTGGAGCACGGGCATGGCATTTAGCATCATCGCCAGCACGCGGGCGGGGGCAGCGCTTTCCTACGGCCTGGGACAGGGCGCCACGCTGGTCGGCGCCCTCTGGGGTGTCTTTGTCTGGAGGGAGTTCAAGGGCGCCCCCAAGGGCACCCCGGCGCTGCTGGCGGCGATGTTCGCCTGCTACGTCGCAGGACTCGCCCTTCTGATCCTCTCAAAGTCCTGATGGCCCGGCCGATGCCAGAAAAGCCCGCAAGCGCGAAGGGACCGGCCGTCGTCGTGGTCGGTAGCTCCAACACCGACATGATCCTTCGGGTCGCCCGCGTGCCCAGGCCCGGCGAGACGCTGCTCGGGGGCCAGTTCAGCACGGCGGCTGGGGGCAAGGGCGCGAACCAAGCGGTCGCCGCGGCCCGGGCCGGTGGCCGTGTCGCCTTCGTCGCCCGAGTCGGCCGGGACTCGTTCGGGGACGAGGCTTTGGCGGGATTCAAGAGGGAGGGGATCGCAGTCTCCCACCTCGTGCGAGACCCCTCACATCCCTCGGGAGTCGCGCTCATCTTCGTCGGCGGCGACGGCGAGAACAGCATCGGGGTCGCCGGCGGCGCCAACCTGCGGCTATCCCCGGCCGACGTGGCCGCCGCCCGCCGGGCCATCGCCGGCGCCCGCGTCCTTCTCGTCCAGCTGGAGACCCCCCTTGCAACGGTCGAGGCCGCCGCGAGGCTGGCCTTCCGCGCGAAGGTTTCCGTGATCCTGAACCCGGCACCGGCCCGGCCCCTTCCCGACAGCCTGCTGCGCCGCGTCTCGGTGCTTACGCCCAACGAGACGGAGGCCTCCCTGCTCACCGGCATTAGGGTGAGGGACGTCGCGTCCGCCGCCCGCGCGGCCCGGGCGCTAAGGGCCAGGGGCGTTGGCACCGTCATCGTAACCCTGGGCGCCAAGGGAGCGCTGGTCGCCGGTGCGGACGGGGAGCGCTGGATCCGGGGCTTCAAGGTGAGGGCCGTTGACACGACCGCGGCGGGCGACGTCTTCAGCGGGTCCCTCGCCGTCCGGCTCGCCGAGGGATGCCCTCTGGCTGAGGCCGTCCGCTTTGCGCACGCGGCGGCGGCCATCTCGGTGACGCGCGCCGGGGCGCAGCCCTCGATTCCCACCCGCCGGGAAATCCTCTCCAAGCTCCGCCGATGAAACTCCCCCGACTGCCCCTGCTTCTGACCGCGCTTCTGGCGCCCCTCGCGTGGGCGCAGGGGGCCCCCATGGCGGCCACCCGGACCCCCGTGGTGCTCATCACGGACATAGGCACCGACATCGACGACAGCTGGGCGCTGGCCCTCCTCCTGCGTTCGCCGGAGCTGGACCTCAAGCTTGTGCTCGTGGACCCGGCCGACACGCAGTACCGCGCCAAGGTGGCGGCAAAGTTCCTGGAGGCGGCCGGCCGCGCGGACATCCCCGTCGCGATCGGGGACAACTCCGGTGCGATGGGGGACGGCTTGAAGACCCTGACCGCTTGGATCGCCGGTTACGACATCGGGAAATACCCCGGGAAGGTGTACGCGGACGGCGTCGGCGCGCTGATAGACGTCATCGAGAAGTCGCCCGCCCCCCTGACTATCGTCGCTATAGGGCCGGCCCACAGCATTGCCCTCGCCCTCGGCCGGGCGCCCGGCATCGCGTCAAAGTGCCGCTTCGTCGGGATGTACGGCAGCTTTGACGTGGGCTACGGCGGCGGCCCGCCCTCCGCGGAGACGAACGTGCGGGTGGAGCCGGCCGGCCTGCGGGCGGTGCTGGCCGCCCCGTGGCGCGACATCCTGCTGACGCCGCTCGACACCTGCGGCCTCGTGAGCCTCGGCGGCGAGCGCTACCACGCGATCTGGAGCGCCACGGGCGATCCCACCCTTCGCGCGCTGATCGAGAGCTATTGCCTCTTCTCGAACCAGCAGAACTGGATGACGTGCGACTACTTCGCCACGCGCTCGACGACGCTGTTCGACTGCGTCGCGGTCTACCTCGCCTACTCGGAGGACTTGGTCGAGACGGAAACGATCACCTTCCAGGTGACTGACGACGGCTACACGCGCCGTTCGCCCTCGGGGCCCTACAGGGCAAGGGTTGCGATTCGCTGGAAGAACAGGGACGGGTTCGAGGCCCAGCTGGCCGGCCGCCTGCTGGCCCACTAGCTCCCAGCCGGTCCGGGTGCCCGGCTCACGATCCCGGCACCCCCACCATTTTTGTCGCCTGAAGCTCCGTGCAGCGGTATGTGAAAAGGCCTGTAAGAGCACACCTGATATGAAGCGCGACCTAGAAGACCAATTGCTTGAATTCTGCGTCCAGCAGAAGGAGAGATTCGGGCTTTCGCCTTGGCTAGATCTTCCTGTCTCGAACGATGCCAAGGCGACAGTGGCTCTCTATCTGGCCAATACCTCCTGGTTTGGACACAGGCATCAACTCTTGGCTGTCGCGGAGACGCTGCGTCAAGGATGCGTCGGGCATTTCAGCGAAATGGCAAGGCTGACCGCCTTCGACCCAAGCCGTTTTAGAGGCCGCCTCCAGGCGAGACTTGCCCATGAACAAAGCGTTTCCTGAGCTTTCACAGGCTCTTAGCGAGCTTCTTGACCAGATGGATGCCTCTATCAAAAGGGGCGGTTATGACGGCCCCCCCATCACCATGTTCCTGGCCGGTGGCATGGCTGTGAATTACTACTGTGGAACCCGATATACGGAGGATGTCGATGCCTTCTACACTCGCCGCGTGCATGTTGGACCTTGCGAGGTAGTTTACCGGCACCGGGATGGGAAACCCTCGTTTCTTTATCTGGACAACAACTACAACCCAACCTTTGGGCTCCTCCACGAGCGCCATGACAAGGATGCTATAGAGTGGACGGGAATCGGCAACGAAAGGCGAAAGATTCATCTCTTCGTTCTGTCGCCCGTCGATCTCGCCGTGACGAAGGTTTCGCGTTACTCGCCCCAGGACCGCGAGGACATACTCGAGCTGGCCAGCATCGGCCTGTTTTCAGCAGACCAGCTTCGGAATAGGGGGATGGAGGCGCTGGTGGACTACGTAGGCGACCGCACCCCGGTAATTACAAGCATTAATCTCATTTGCCGGCAGATTTCTGCCGGAAAATCGCCACATTCTGGTCGCAATCCCGAAATCCCCATTGATGCTCCGTCCAAGAACCAAGGGAAGGAGCGGGACCTCGAGATCTGAGTCGCCCGGATTGCTCATCGGAATCGGTTGCGAGAGTCAGTTCCCATGAGCTGGTCGGCTCGAACCAAATTTGAGCGATCTAGGACAATCCACACTTTCAAGGAAGGCGCGCGAAATCTCCCGAAGAAGACAGACGCCCCGCTCATGAGGAGCCGTCCCAAGGGGTTGCTCGGGCAATCGTCGCGTTCCATGACACCCGCCTGCGCAACGATCCCCATCTACGAGAGGGCTCTGTTGCGCCGGCCACGCGCCTCAGTCGACCTCGTCCGCCTCAGGGGGCCTCGCGGGAGGGTCATCCTTCGAGCGCGGAAACGTCCTCGCGAGCATCTCGCCGGCGCGTTCGATCCCGTGGATAATGCCGTCGGTGAAGTCCCCGCGCCTGAAAAAGTCGCCCATTGCCTTCGCCAGGGCCGTCCAGAAGGCGTCGCCGCATTTCTCGTGCACCCCCGTGTCACCGATCACGGCGAAGCGCCGCGACCTCGGGGCGACGAAGATGAGCACCCCATTGCGGTGCGGTGAATTCGCCATGCCGAGGCTCTTAAAGTAGGACTGCGCCGCCGCGACGGGGTCCGCGGCCTTGTGGCGGGCGATCAGGACGCGGATCTCGCCGGAGGTCCCGGCCTCCGCCTTGCGGATGGCCTCCAGCACGCGCTTGTGGGCGATCCGCGGGGAAAGGAAGGGCAGGTTCATGGCCTCACCAACTCCCACCGGCGCCGCCGCCGCCAAAGCTGCCTCCGCCTCCCGAGAAGCCGCCACCGCCGCCGAAACCGCCGCCGCCCCCGAATCCTCCGCCTCCTGCGCCCGGAAAGATCATCGGCACGAACCCGCCGACGCCGCTGCGCCCCCCGCCGTGGTACATGGAGCCTGCGCGCCTAAAGATCGAAAGCAGCACGATGACGAGGAAGACGCCAAAGAGCAGCACCGGGGGGGCTCCATTGCCCCGTGCATCAGCAACCGTTCGCCCCGTTCCGCGGTACTCCCCGCGGGTGGCCGCAAGAATCGCGTTAACGCCGGAGGTCACGCCGCCGTCATAGTCCCCTCTGCGGAACCGCGGGACGATCTCGTTTTCGATGATCCGCTTGGCAAGCGCATCGGGCAGGGACCCCTCGAGGCCATAGCCGACCTGCAGATAGGCCTTATGGGCCTGCGCGAAGATGAAGAGGACGGCGCCGTTGTCCTTGCCCTTGAGTCCGGCATGCCAGGACTGGGCGACCCGCACCGTGTAGTCCTCGATGGAGGAGTCGCTCTGCATCGTCGGGAAGATTGCGACGACAAGCTGGTTAGAGGTGTCCCTCTCGAACTGTGCGAGCTTGGCGTCGAGCGCCGCAGCCGTCTGCGCGCTGACAAGGGACGCGTAGTCGTTGAAGTGCGCCCGCGGGGCAGGGGGGATGACCTCCGCCGCGCGGATGCCGAGCGCGCAGAGGGCGAGGATCGCGAAGCCTATGCCGCGCAGGCTCACGGCTTCGAGGGCGCGGCGCTGTTGAAGTCGAATTGCACCTTCGGCGGCGTCTCGGACCCGGCGGTCGCCGTGAAATAGGGCCGCGAGGTGAAGTTGAACATGCCCGCCAGGATGACCGCGGGGAACCGCTGGATGGCCGTGTCGTAGGCCTGCACGGCGTCATTGAAGCGGCCGCGCTCGACGGAGATGCGGTTCTCCGTCCCCTCGAGCTGCGCCTGAAGGTCGCGGAACCCCGCGGTGGCCCTGAGCTGCGGATACTGCTCCGCCACGACCAGAAGGCGCGAGAGGGCCCCGCCCAGCTGGCCCTGGGCCTGCTGGAAGGCGGCCAGCTGCGCCGGGTCGGTCGGCGCCGCCCAGGCGGGCAGCGACACCCGGCCGACCGAGGCGCGGGCCTCGGTGACCGCCAGCAGCGTCGACTTCTCGAAGTTCGCGGCGCCCGAGACGGTGCTGACCAGGTTGGGCACGAGATCGGCCCGCCGCTGGTAGACATTCTGGACCTGAGCCCACTGGGCGTCCGTGCCCTGCCTGAGGCTCACGAGCCGGTTGTAGCTGGAGGTGACCATGAGCCCCGCGATCACGGCCAGGGCGATGATGCCAATCAGGATTTTTGTCGCTGTACCCATGTTAGGAGATTGTGCCCGGTTGGTCGCGGTATCAAGGTCGTTCCACCCGAGCCCCAGAGCCCATGAATGTCCCGATTGAACAGAGGCCCGTCGTCCTGGTCATCTTTGTCCTGACCTACGTCGTGCTGGCGATCGGCCGTATCCCGGGCCTGAGGCTCAACCGGACCGGCATCGCGCTCCTGGGCGCCATCGCGATGATGATCTTCTCCGGAAGCTCGACCGAGCAGATCGCGGCCAGCGTCAACTGGCCCACCATCTTCCTGCTGTTCGGCTTCTTCGTGATCTCCGCCCAGCTGCGACTCTCGGGGTTCTTCGACCGCCTCGCCGCGGTAATCTCCCAGCGCCTGAAGGATCCGACCTCCTTCATGCTGTACCTGGTCGTGACGACGGCGGGGCTTTCCGCCTTTCTCAACAACGACATCGTGTGCTATGTCCTCACGCCCGTCGTTGCCGCGGCCCTGGTTCAAAAGGGGATCAATCCCGTCGCATACCTGATCGCGCTCGCCGCCGCCAGCAACATTGGCGGCGCGGCGACGCTGATCGGACACTCGCAGAACATGGTGATCGGCACCCTGGCCGGACTGAGTTTCCTCAGGTACCTCCTGTGGAGCCTCGTCCCGGTGGCGGTCGGCGTCGCCGTCACGTTCCTCGTCGCCCGGCTGGCGCACCGCGGAGGGCCCCCCGAGCTGCGGACCGATGAGATCGATCCCGGGGCCTCGGCGACCTACGCCCTCGACCGCTACCACGCCGCCAAGGGCGCAGTGATCCTCGCCGCGGTGATCGCCCTGTTCTTCACCCCGGTGCCGAGGGAAGTGACCGTGCTGGTGGCGGCGTGCATGCACCTGCTGAGCACAAAGTTCCGCACCGACCAGCTGCTGGCCCTCGTCGACTGGCACATTCTTCTCATGTTCATGGCACTCTTCGTCGTCAGCGCAGCCTTCCAGGCCACGGGCTACGGGGAGCAGCTGGTGCGGTGGATGGATGGCATCGGTTTCGACCCGGGCCGCCCGGCAAACCTGGCTGTGCTCACCGGGGGCCTGTCGGTTCTGATCGGCAACGCACCGGCCGTGATGCTCCTCGTGAAGCTCGTGCCGATCGTGCACGCCACGAACGCCTACGTCATGGCGGTGGCCAACAGCTTCGCCGGCAATGCGATAGTGACCTCGAGCCTCGCGAACATCATCGTGGTCCAGCAGGCGCGCCGCCAGGGGATCGTCATCTCTTTCGGCGCCTTCGCCCGCCTCGGGATCCCAATCACGATCGCAACGATGGGCGTCCTGATCGCCTGGTCGGCGATCGTCGGGCCATAGCCAGCGCCGGTCCGGCATGCGGGCGCCGCGCCGAATCTTGTGCGATTTCACGTCCGGCGGCAGTATACGTATGGAAGCAATGACAGATGACTCCGAACTCCTCCGGCGATACGCCCACGAGCGCTCTGAAGCGGCCTTTGCCGAGCTGGTGGCACGGCACGTCGACCTCGTGTATTCGGCCGCGCTCCGCCAGACGCGGGGCGACCATCACCGGGCCCAGGAGGTGACCCAGATGGTCTTCACCGACCTCGCGCGAAAGGCCTCTGCCCTGATTCGGCACCCGGTCCTGCCGGCATGGCTCCACCGCAGCACGCACCTGGCGGCCCTCGACCTGCACCGCAGGGAGGGCAGGCGGTCCCGCTATGAGCGGGCCGCGGGAGCCGAGACCGCCGTCTCGGAAAACCCGGTCGACTCGCACGCATGGGAGGGGGTCGGACCCGTGCTTGACGAGGCCCTCAACGAGCTCGATGAGCGCGACCGGCAGGCGATTCTCCTGCGCTACTTTGGAAACCGGCCCTTCGGCGAAGTGGGCCGCAGCCTCAGGCTTTCCGAGAACGCAGCCCGCATGCGGGTGGAGCGCGCGCTGGGCAAGCTGCAAGGTCGCCTTGCCAAGCGCGGGATTACCTCGTCATCCGCGGCGCTGGCCGCGGCGCTAACCGGACAGGCCGTCGTGGCAGCACCGAGCGGGGTCGCGGTCGCCAGCACGTCCGCCGCAATCGCCGCCGCAGGCGGCGCCACCGCCTCCTGGGTAGCCCTTATGAGCACATCGAAACTGCCCCTCGCGCTTACGGCGCTGCTCGTGGCCGGAGGCGGCGCGATTGTCGCGACCCAGGAGCGCTCGAGCCGAAGGAGCGCGGCGGAGATGGCCGAGCTCTCAAGAGAGGACGCGGCGTTCCCGGGGCTCCTGGCGCAGGACCAGGGTCTCGCGGCCGCGGCGGCGGCCCAGGCACGCAGCTTCAGGGACGAGGAGGCGACGGTGGGCATCCTTAGCGGCCAGGTACGGGACCTGGAGGCAAAGTCGGACGCCTCCCGGCGACCCGCGGTCGCCCACGTGCCGAATCGCCGAGCGCTCAACCTGGACGCAGGCACGTCGCTGTGGAATCCTTCGGTGCTGGACCAAATGCCGAAGATGCTGAAGCAAAACCGTCCGGAGTATCCCCCGGAGATGCGCAACGCCGGGGCCTCCGGCCAGGTCGTGGTCGACTTCATCGTCGGCACGGACGGGCTGGTCTACAACGCGTTTGCGCTCAGCTCCTCGGACCAGGCCTTCGAGGATTCGGCGGTGAATGCCGTGAGCCAGTGGACCTTCTCCTCCGGGCAGAAGAACGGCCAGAGCGTCTACACCCATATGCAGGTCCCGATCGTGTTCAAGATCGGCGAGCCGCCGGTCCCGACATCCGATACGTGGTTCTGATCCGATGAGCCGAAACCGCCTTTGCTGGGTCCTCTTCGCTGCGGCGGCCGTCGCGGTATCGGTCGCCGTGGCGCGCCGCGAACTCCGCCTTCTCGGGCAGGCGGACGCGCTCGCCGCGGAAAGGCAGCGCCACGCTGAGTTCGCCGGGCTCCAGAGCGAAAACGGCCGACTGAAGGCGGAGCAGCCTTCGGAATCGGAACGCAAGCGCCTCGGGCTCCGGCATGCCGAGGCGGAATCCCTTCGCGCGCGCCTGCTTGAACTCCAGGCAAAGGGCGCGCAGGCGGACTCCACCGCCGCTTTGGAAAGCGAAGCGCCCGAGGTGGTTGCGGCCGGGGACTGGATATACGCGGGACGCGCGGACCCCAGGGCGGCGATTGAAAGCGTCCTCTGGGCCGCCTCCCGGGGCGATGTCGACCAGCTCTCGGAGCTCATCGGGTTTACGCATGACGTGAGGGTTCAGGCTGAGGCGGCCTTTGCCCAGCTGCCCGCGGAATCACGGGAGGAATTCGGCAGCCCCGAGAAAGTGGTTGCGACGCTTCTTGCGGGAAGCTTCCCAAAGGACGCGGACTCGATGACGCTTCTCCTGAGCAAGTCCTGGGACCAGGACGCCGGCGTGCAGATGACGGTCGGGCATTCCGACGGCCACGCCCGTACCAACATCTACCATTTGCATCGCGCGGCCGACGGCTGGCAGCTCATGGTTCCGGCGAGCGTTCTTTCGGGTTACCAGAGTATCCTGAGGGGCGACCCGCAATCCCCTGAGACGCCTGCCCCATAGCATCTTTTGGGCTGCCATTGCGGCGCTGATCTCGGCGTCCGGCGCATGTACGGTGCTGGAAGTCCGGGGAAGGAGTTCGATTGAGATGCTACCGCCCATCGCCTCTCCCCAGGCGGGGACGGACAAGACGGGTGAGGTTTCGAGCAACATCGTCATCAACGACATCCCGCCATCGGCGATAGGGGAGCTTGCGCGGCCCGCGTATCCCGCGGCCGCACTGGCGGCGGCCGCCGGCAACTGCGTCGTCTTTGCCACGATCACGATCGACGCCCACGGCCGGGTGACGGAGGTGGTGCCGAGCTGGCAGAGGCTGAACATCCCGAACCGGTTCTCCGACGAGTTCCTTGACGCCGTCAAAGCCGCGGTGGGCACCTGGAGATTCGAGCCCGCCCGGCTCGTCTACTGGGAGAAGACGGCGAATGATGACCTCAAGTACCTCAGCACCGAGACGATTTCCGTCCGGACCGACGTCAAGTTCACCTTCGAGGCCTCGGGCGCCGTCCGGTAGCACCCCGTGCCCGGGTGTGGCCCAGTTGCCGGTGAGCCATGCGAAATGGGACTCGCCGATCGGGGGGTCCTCCAGCACAATGACCGCCTCAATCGCGCGTGCGCGGTTCCCGGAAACCGACGCAACCGTGACGATTCCCGTTGAGCCTCCGGCGAGGGCTGAAGATCGTACCTCGCCATGGAAGCTGACGACTCCCTCCGTGAAAGGCCGCGCGCCGCGGTGGCGCGCGCGATCGCGGGGATCCTCATCTTCACGCTGGGCCGGATCTCCGGAGCAATATGGGCGCTGCTCGGCGCCGGCGTAGCCTTCGCGGCTAATCAGGAGCCGCCCTCGCCCTCCTATGGTCACTCGTTCGTCTGCACCGATTACACCAAGGGCAGGGTGTGCGTGGTTTCGAGGTCCGGCGTGATCGAGTGGGAATACCCGGCTCCGTCGTGCAACGACGTCTGGGTGCTTCCCAGCGGTAATCTCCTGTTCAACACCGGCCACGGCGTCAAGGAGGTGACTCGCGGGAAGGCCGTGGTCTTTGATTATGAGTCGAGCAGCGCCATTTATGCCTGCCAGCGGCTGGCCGACGGAAACACCTTTATAGGCGAGTGCAACAGCGGCAGGCTGCTCGAGGTCCGCCCCGATGGCCGGATCGCCAAGGAGGTGCGGCTCCTGCCGCCCGGCGTGGATGGGGGAGGGGCCTTCATGCGAAACGCCCGCCGCCTGCCGAGCGGCAACTACCTCGTGGCCCACTACGGCCTCGATGTCGTCCGGGAATACGCTCCCTCCGGCCGGCTCGTCCGCGAGATCCCCGCCCCCGGCGGGCCGCACACGGCGATTCGCCTGCCGGGGGGCAACACGCTGATCTCCTGCGCCGATCACCCGAATGGCACGCCGCGGGTCTTTGAGGTGGACCCCGCCGGAAAGACCGTGTGGTCGGTGGAGAGCCGAGACCTGCCGGGCCTCGCCCTCAAGTTTATGGCGGGGTTCCAGCGCCTGCCGAACGGAAACACGGTCATGGCGAACTGGCTCGGGCACGGGCATTTCGGGGAGGCCCCGCAGATCATCGAGGTGACCCCGCAGAAGCGGGTGGTGTGGACCTTTGCCGACCACGCCGGCTTCGGCACGGTATCGAGCCTTCAGCTCCTGGACGTCCCCGGCGACGCCATTCGGGGCGAGATCTGGCGCTAGTCAGCGGTCGCGCCGGAACTCGATGGCGCTTGTCCCCAGGATGAAGGAGGTGACCGGGGCGAACGGGTTAACCTCCCGTGGGGAGTCGATGTAGGCCTTGTAGTTGTCCTGGATCCCGATGCTGCTGCAGTCCCGGATGTTGACCAGGCCCGCGGCATCGATGCTGGCCTTGGTGATGATCCCGGCGTAGGCCTTCTCTACAACGGGGAGATACTCGGCCCGGTCGATGAAGCCCCTGTCGATGGAGCTCTTTATCAGGTAAAGGTACATGCCGGTGCCCGAGGTCTCGTTCCAGTTCCCGGGCTCGTTCGGCTTGTCGACGACCTGGCACCACATTCCGGTCCGCGGGTCCTGGACGGACTTGAGACCCTTGCAGAGGTTCCGGAGCGCGGTGAGCAGCTCCGATCGGTCCGGGTTGTCGCGTGGCAGGTAGTCAAAGACATCCGCGATCAGGAGGGCGTACCAGCCGAGCCCCTCGCTCCACACCTCCGACGCCAGGCCCGTCCTCTTGTCCGCCCAACTCGCGGACCTCGACTCGTCCCAGCCGTGCAATAGGAGGCCGTTCGGCTTGAGGCAGTGCTTGAGCGCGAGCCTCATCTGGCGGGTGACCTCGCCGAACGCGTACTCGCGCTCGCCGACGTCCGCACCGTAGCGCGCGAGGAACATCTGGCCCATGAAGAGGCCGTCCACCCAGAGCTGGTGCCGGGCCCACTCGCCGTGCCAGAAGCTGCCATCCGCGTTGCGTGGGTAGCCGCGGAAGCCGTCGCGGATGTGGGTCGCCGCAATCTTGTACTTCGTTAGGCTGGTCTGCTCATACATGAACAGGATCGCGTAGCCCGGCAGGAAGTTGTCGAGCGCCTTGGGTGAGAAGTTGGGGACATTCCCCCTGTCGTCGACCTGCTGATCGACGTAGCGCTTGATGTAGTTAAAGTACCTCACGTCTCCCGTCAGCCGCCAGAGCTTCTCGAAGGTGAACATGGCGTACCCGGCCTGCCAGCTGAAGTGGTTCGGGTCGTTCACCCAGTGGATCGAATCGGGGTCGGGGAACCGCGTGAGGAAGGTGTCGGCCGTGGCCGTCGACCAGTTGAAGCTCCGGGCGGGAGCCGCGTTCTCTGCTGCGGCGCCGAGGACGGGCAGCGCGTTGACGAGGCAGAACAGGATCACCTTGCGCATGGTCGCAAGGATGCCAAAAAAAACGCCGGATGCGATCCTTCCCGTGGTCGCGGCCTCCGCGGCGCAGGGCGCAGGCGCGGCAGCAGCGGGTCCCCCGCGCCGGGCGCGCAGGCCATTGCTATCCTGGGCGCCTGACCGGGTGGGGCCTGCCGTGCTCGTCGATCGCGACGTAGGTGAAGATGCCGTGCGTCACCCGGCGTTCGGTGCCGTCGGAGTAGTGATGGGTCCAAACCTCCATCTCCACCTTCATGGAGGTGCGCCCGACGCCCTGGAGGCGCGCGTAGCAGGTCACCGTGTCGCCCACGTTGACCGGCGCGACAAAGCTCATCGCCTCGATGGCGACCGTGACGACCCGGCTCTCAGCGATGGACCGGGCCAGGACGGCGCCCCCGAGGTCCATCTGGGAGACGATCCAGCCGCCGAAGATGTCGCCGTTCGAATTCGTGTCGGCCGGCATCGCGATCGCGCGGATCACGATTTCACCCTGGGGCTTGGGGGGCGGCGAGGGGTCGGCCATTTCGGAGGCAGGCTAAACCAAAGGTGCCCCCATGCAAGCCGCCGCGGCACGCGAAGAGCCCGGGGTCAACGCCATGGCCAGGATCCCCAGTGGGGCTCTTGACAGGGTAGGGCACATGGCTATTCTGCCATTATGATTAAGTATTACTGCCATGACTATTCTCGCGTTAGCCGAACGGCCCGACTCGGAGCAGATTGCCGCCATTGAACGGGGGTTGCCGAGCAATTCCCTGAGCCAGATCGCCAAGATGCTCGGGCTGCCGAAGCAGAGGATCATCGCGGCCCTGAAGCTCGCCCAGCGGACGGTCTCCGACCGGGAGAAATCGAAAAGGCCGTTCAGGCTGGAGGAGTCCGAGCGCCTGCTGCGCGTCCTGCGCGTCCATCGCATCGCCCGCGAGGTCTTCACCACGGACGACGCCGTCGCCAAATGGCTGAGCATGCCAGACCGGAGCCTGGGAATGAAGACGCCCCTGGACATGCTCGCTACGGACGTGGGCACGGCGAAGGTCGAGAATCTCGCCTATGCGATGGTCCACGGCGTTCCCGCATGATGGCCTACCGGATCGCGCTCAGGCGGTTCGGGGCGACGGCGCGGGAGGCGCTCAACGGCAGGAGCGGGTATTGCGCCGACGGCCGCTGGCACGGCCGCGGGCGCTATCTGGACTACGCGGCGCAGGGCCGCTCCCTTGCTACGCTCGAGCGCCTTGTCCACTACAAGCGATTCGACTGCCTGGAGCCCCACGTCATCTACACGCTCGACGTGCCCGACGAGCATGTGGAAACGGTGCTTTCGCTGCCGCGCGGGTGGGATGGCGTCGACCTGCTTGCGGCGGCGCAGGCGATCGGAAACAGGTGGTGCGACCGGTCCGCAAGCCCCGCCTTGCAGGCGCCAAGCACTGTGACCCCCGGGGAGCACAACCTGATGCTCAACAGCCGGCACCCCAAATGGGATTGGAAATGGGTCTCCGGCCCCAAGCCGTTTCTTTTTAACGCACGACTTGCCGAGCTGCTGAAGAAGTAGCGCCCCCGAAGGCCTCGGAAGAGCATCGCCCGGAGCGTTTATAGGGTTGGCGTGTGTCCAAACTCGAATCATGTGGTGGGATGGGCTGGATTCCGATTTGCGTGGGTCTCGCGGTGCTGGCGCGCCTTGCGGCCCAGCTGGCGCTTGACGCGCTGAACCAGATCGAGACGCGCCGCAATGAGGCGCACTGCCCGGAGGCGCTCGCCGGAGTGCTGGACGCGGCGGAATATTCAAAGTCGGTCCGCTATGCCCTGGCGAAAGGGCGACTCAGCTTGGTGGCGTCATCCTTCGACGCCGCGGTGCTGCTGGCCCTCCTCGTCAGCGGCGCGCTGCCATGGTGGTGGGCCAGGGCCGACGCCCTGGCGCCAAGCGCCGCATGGAGTGGGGCGTTGTCGATCGTCCTCGCGATGGGCCTCCTCTGGGTGGTGGGCCTGCCCCTGTCCTGGTGGGCGCAGTTCCATCTGGAGGAGCGTTTCGGCTTCAACAGGAGCACGCCCGCGCTTTGGGCGGTCGACCACGCGAAGTTCGCGCTTCTTGGGCTCGGCATCGGTTTCCCGGCTGCCTGGGCCGTGCTGGCGCTGGCCGGATGGGCCGGACTGTCATGGTGGGTGTGGGGCTTCGCACTCCTGTTCGGCCTGGAGCTGCTGATGGTGGTCGCCTTTCCCAAGCTCATCCTGCCGCTGTTCAACAGGCTCTCGCCCTTGCCGGACGGCGACCTGCGCACGAGGCTCCTGTCCCTTGCGGAGCGCACCGGCTTCCGCGCAAGGACAATCGAGCTGATGGACGGCAGCAAGCGCTCCGGGCACTCAAACGCCTTTTTCACGGGCTTTGGCCGCTTCCGGCGGATCGTCCTTCTCGACACCCTGATTGCCCAGCTCAGTCCCGCGGAGCTCGAAGCGGTGCTCGCCCACGAGATAGGCCATTACAAGTGCGGCCACGTCCCGAAAGCCTTGGCCTTGTCGGCCCTCCTTCAATTCGGCGGGTTCGCCCTCGTCGCCTGGCTGATGCGCACGCACTGGATCGCCGCTGCATTCGGCCTGCCCGAGGGGGCGCTCGCGCCGGTTCTTCTTCTAATGGCCTTGTTTGGCGGGGTCGTGACGTTCTGGTTTGTGCCTTTCGGCAGCTGGCTGTCGCGCAGGCACGAATTCCAGGCCGACGCCTTTGCGCGGAAGGTCATCGGCTCAAGCGAGCCGATGGTTGGCGCGCTGCGCACGCTCTCGCGCAGGAACCTGTCGAACCTGACGCCGCATCCGCTCTACAGCGCGGTCTTCTATTCCCACCCGACGTTGAGTGAACGCGAGCGGGCGCTGCGCTCGGAGCCGCAGTCTGATGAGGTAATAGACCTCGCAAGATGGTAGGGGTAGGTGCCCACCATGGGGCTCTTCCTGCCGGCAGTTCGTTGGAGGATTCAGAGTGGGTTGCGACGGTAGTGACATGAATGTCGTATTGGCCGACACGGGCGCCTTAAATGCGTACTTAACATAATGTATATTGTGCGTTTCTCCCTCTGAGGTTTCCCCTCAATCCTTTCATGCTGCGATTCGAAGGTCGCGTTCTTGTGGCTCATGTTGTCACCGACGGGATCTCCCTTGTTTCGATAGAAGACTAATACCCAGCGTTCCGGAACCTGCGGCGATTCTGCCAGTGCAGTTGGGGCGTGACGGCAAAAGAAAAGCAACCTGCGAGCCCCGCCCGGAGTAGTCGCATAGACTTTATGTAGTGTCGTTCGGTTAGGGAGCTCCCTGGCCGCTATCGCGGTTGCTAGTTCTGGTTTCTCCTTAATCTTTGCGAATATCTTCTTTGCCTCATCTGAGACCGTACCAGACATCTCCCTCTTGCGGACACTGAATGGGACAATGATGTCCATTATCACACGGGCAACCGGTCAAGCGCTTGGCCGAGACGATTCATCAATGGCCGAAGGTGCTCCGGCGCCTGAACCGTCTCGATCTTCTCGATGCGAACCTTCATTGGCACCAAGACGCGAGGTTCAAGGAGAAATGAGCCGTTGGAGAGCGCCTGAACATGGAAATACTTAGCCTTGGCCTTTCGCAGGCTGATGCGTCTTTTTGCATCAGCGGCAATATCGTATACATCCACCACGGTAAGTGCGTTGGTGGACTTGCGTTTCTTATCGGTCGTCAAGGTCGCCATAATTTGAGGAAGGTGGGATATCCCACCTTTGTCAAGATTGGCTCGATCGTACGAATCGATATATCGCAAACGGAAGGAGAACCTTAAACTGAAAGCTGAAGCGAGCCGAGCAAACGTTCGAGAATTAGTTTCGAAATACCAAATTCTGATCGATCGACCCCCTACTCCAGCAGCGATAGGGCTGTTGGCCAACAGACAACCGAGTTTTGCTTCCGGCTGGACATGCCGAAACTGATTCAAATCGGAAGTAAATCTCGATTTCAAAATACATTAAAGCTTCATATATAAATACCTATAAAAGTGATCGAAACAACCGACATTTGCTTCCGTTACCACCCGAGATCTCGACAAACTTTGACGACGCACAATCTGGGCATCTAGCCCCCTTTGGACTCTGAACCTGTGCCGACCTTGACCATGCGTGCGCATAAACCCAAACCGATTTTGGTATCGAGCCAGTGGGAGCGATAGTTTTCCGCTGCGAGAGCTTTCGAACTTGCGAAGCACCCTGCCCCTTCCTGATTGCCATGGTGCCCGTCGGGCCGAAGTGGCACACGAGTGGCCTCTCAGGCGCGTCTGGACCTATATTCCCCGGAAGGCTACCGTAATCGCCCTAATGCCGCCACGTGCTATAACGCGTCTTCGCTTAAGCCGGTGTCTTCAGCTCGCTGCCATGATCTCTACTGTGTGCGCTGCGCCCCAACTCCCGGCGAAGGACGTTCTGTCGCTGGCCGGTGAATGGCGCATCGTACTGGGTGGACCGGCGCCGACCTTCCCGCAGGCGGCTTTGCCCGACATCTCTTACAATGACCGGATTGCTCTCCCGGCCACGACAGAGACGGCCGGCATGGGTCCCCTTAACGACGCCCGCGAAACCTGGAATCTCACCCGGGTCCGCAAATACGAAGGTCCAGTATGGTACGAACGTGTGGTGGAGGTGCCGGCCGCTTGGAGCGGCAAGCATCTCGAACTGCTGCTTGAGCGAACCAAATACAGTCAAGTGTGGTGCGACGGCCAACCCGTGGGCGCCCAAGCCCTCTTTGGGTCCCCACAGGTGCGCAACCTGGGACCGGCGGTCCCCGGCCGACATAGAATCACCATCATGGTGGACAACCGCTCAGAGCGCTGGCCCGCGAAGGGATGGGACGCCCACCAGAATTCCGATGCGACGCAGACCAACTGGAACGGAATCATCGGCCGCATTGAGTTGATAGCGCTGGATCCGATTAGCCTGAGCCGTGTGACGATCACGCCGCATCTATCCACCTCATCCTTCCATGTGCGGTTGGCCGTCAGCAATACAACCGGCAAGGAGATTTCTGGCAATTTGACCCTTTCTGCGGTCAGCACCAACCACGCGGGATCACCCCACGTGCCGACACCGGTCGACGTCCCCGTCCATCTCACGGCCGAGCCAACGGTGGAGATCGAGGCGGATCTGCCCATGGGAGGCGGCGCGCTGCGCTGGGACGAGTTTGCCCCGAGCCTTTACGCCGTCACGATCAGCCTGCGCACGCCGGCCGGAACCGAAACGCAGACCGTCGAGACTGGCCTTCGCGAATTCTCGGGAAAGGGCGGACAGTTCACGATAAACGGGCGGGTCACGTTCCTGCGCGGCAAACATGACGCCTGTGTATTCCCGCTTACCGGGCACCCGCCGATGGATGTCGACGGCTGGATCACCTACCTCGGCACGCTCAAGAACTGGGGAATCAACCAGCTTCGCTGCCACACGTGGATCCCTCCTGAAGCCGCCTTCACCGCAGCGGATCGCCTGGGCCTCTACATCGAGCCCGAACTGCCGTTTTGGGGCATATTGAACGAAAAGATTCGCGACGGCCTCATGCCTGAGGGGGAAGCCCTCCTCGCGAATCTATGCAACCATCCTTCCTTCGTGATGCTCAGCCTCGGCAATGAGCTGCAGGGCGACCGCAAGCTCATGGCTCAAATGATCACAACCCTGCGGAGCCAAGATCCGGGCCGGCTGTATTCCGACGGGAGCAACACGATCCATTGGGACGCCCGTGAACAGCCCCACAACGACTGGAGAACGACCGCCACCGTGCCCGTGAACGGCAAGCAGGTGAAAGTCCGCGGCACGTTTGGCGGGCAATTTGCCGATGAAGGCATCGTCCAGACCGGCTTCGGCTCGACTCGCGATGACTTCAGCGAGGGCTTGGTCGGAGCGACGATGCCCCTTGTGGCGCATGAGACCGGGCAGTTCAGCGTTTTCCCCGATCTGCGGGAGATTTCCCACTACACAGGAGTGGTGCAGGCGCGCAATCTTGAGCAGGACCGCGAGACCCTCATCCGGCGCGGGATGATCGACCAGGCCCACGATTTCGTGCTCGCCTCGGGCGCGCTTGCCGCCGACCTCTACAAGGAGGACCAGGAGCGCTACCTGCGAACGCCAGGATTCGGCGGGTTCCAGGTCCTCGATCTGCAGGACTTTCCCGGCCAAGGCACGGCCCTGGTGGGCATGCTGAACGCCCTGATGGAAGACAAGGGAGTCACCACGCCACTGGCTTGGCGGCGCGCCTGCTCGCCGGTGACTGTTCTCGCTCGATTTGACCGTTGCACGTGGACGACCGACCAACACTACGTCGCCGACTTGGAGCTCGCCCACTACGGACCGGCGGATTGGAGCGATGTCACCACGGAATGGAGCCTGGTCGATGCAACCGGCCGGATCGTAGCGCGCGGCGCATTCCGCGTCCCCGTTCTCGCCCAAGGCAAGGTTCATATGCTGGGCCGCGTTGATGTGCCTCTAGACGGGATAGCGGCCCCGGCCCGCCTCGAATTGCTCGTTGAATCGCGCGCCGGCGCCGGCGGCCTGCGCGACGGTCAGCCCAATTTCAATCGCACTGAAAACCGCTGGCCGCTGTGGGTCTATCCGGCGGCAATAACCCAGCCCGCCGCGCCCGATGTGCTGGTCGCCAAGGATTGGAGTGCCGCGGTGGAACGAAAACTTGCTGCGAGCGGCCGAGTATTTCTCATTCTGTCCGACGACCGGGGCGATCCCACGTCGGGTGGGTATGCCAACGACTACTGGAGTTGGAATTTCTTCCACAACAAGCCGGGCACCCTCGGACTCCTCGTCGAAGAGCATCATCCCGCCTTGGCGGGATTTCCGACCCGCTTCTACAGCGAGCGGCAATGGACTGCGATCGCCCATGCAGCTCGTCCCGTGGTCATGAGCGCGTTGCCCCCTGGGACCCGACCGATCGTCCAGGTGATTGATAACCCGGTCCGCTGCGAGCGCCTCGGATTGGTCTACGAGCTGGCCGTCGGTTCCGGTCGTCTGCTTGTCTGTGCGGCCGACCTGGATGCGCTTGCAGTGGGACACCCGGAGGCAGCCCAACTGCGTTCCAGCCTGTTGGCGTACGCCGAGTCACCTGCGTTTTCTCCTTCGATCGCGCTTACCTCGAGCGAAGCCTCCGCAATGCTGTCACTAAAGTTAGTAACCCCGGCGAAGAAATAGCGGCTTACACTCTTCGCTTTCACTTTCAGCCGGCGTCGATATTCCGACCATTCTTGCCCTCAGGGCAACGCGCGGCAAGCGCAGCGAACCCAACTTGGGGTTGTTCGCCGCACCCGTTGCCCCGGGCCTATCGCCTTGTGCCCGGGCGTCGCTCACCGATAGTAGAACCTATATCCAGGACCAAAGGCGCCCCCAACCCGCCTATCGCCGGCGCTAGATCCCGGCCTGCTATGGGGCCACGTAGGTCAAGCTCGCCGCTTGCGATCAAATAGCCCCCGGATCCTCTATTCCCGGCCAGCCCGCCTCACCGTGCGCAGGCCCCACTTTCTCGCCTCACTTGGACGGGGTGGCAATGTCCAGCAGGCCCTGATCGCGAAGCCATTGCGCCAGGAGCGCCGGCCATTGCTCGAGGGTCGCGTCCCCTTTCCCCAGGCCCACGCCGTGGGCCCCGTGGCGGAACACGTGCAGCTCCGCGGGGACGCCCGCCTTCTTGAGCGCGCTGTAGAACTCGATGCTGGCCTCAACCGGGACGACGTTGTCGTCGGTCGTGCTGAAGATGAACGCCGGGGGCGTCCGGGCGGTCACCAGGCGCGTCGGCGTGTAGAGCTCCTCGAGGGCCGCCTGCTTCTCCTTGGGGATCTTCATAAGCGCCGGGTACGAGTCGATCATGCCCGGCTTCGCCGGCTGCATCGCGTTGATCCAGGGATAGCCGAGCACGAGGAAGTCCGGCCGGCTGCTGAAGCGGTCCACGGGGTCGGCGGCATCGGGCCTGCCGTCGTCGTAGGACGTGCCGGTCATCGCCGTCAGGTGCCCGCCCGCCGAGAAGCCCACCATGCCGATCCGGTCCGGGGCCAGGTTGTATTTCTTCGCAAGCGAGCGCACCAGGCGGACCGCGCGTTGGGCGTCCAATAGCGGCACTGGGTAGAGGTATTTCTCGCCCAGGCGGTACTTCAGCACGAAGGGGGTCACCTTCCTCTCGGCGAACCAGTCGGCGACCTGCCGGCCCTCGTGGTTCATCGCGAGGCCGCGGTAGGCTCCCCCGGGGGCGATGACGACCGCCGCGCCATTGCCCTCATGGTAGGCCGGCTCGAAGACGGTGAGGGTCGGGACGTCCTCGTCGGCGACCCCCAGGGCGCCCGGGGCGCCCCCATCCCAGAGCGGGAACGTGGCGACGTCCATCGACGGAAGGAACGCCGCCCGTGGAGGGGCACTGGCGGGCTGCGCGCCGGAGGCGCATAGCGCAAGAAGGACCGCAGTGATAAGGGCGCACGGGGCGCGAAGGGCGTAGGGGTTCACGTGAATTGGGCGGCTAGGACGCTACTCTGGGATGCTATCCCGCGCTCGTCCGGTTCGGCGGGACGCCGTACCCTCGCACTGGCCGGGGCGCCCCGTCAATCGCCACCGTCGCGCGGATCAGCGCGCCGCTATCCTGCCCGAAAACGCCATTCTTCGGGACTAGCCCGCATCATGGAGCGGGAGCGGATCGCGCAGTATCGTGATGCCCGCGGCTTCGGCTCCCGTTCCGCTTCGCAGGAAAAAATCGCCGGCGCCGCGCATTTGACATTTGAAGCGGAGCGCTTCTGCCGTGAAGCTCCAGCGTTTGCAATGCCCACGATCCGGTGTAGGCCTCCCAGCCTCTTCCAATATCCCAATCCACGACCCCATGTCCCATCGACACGCCTGTTCCCGCCGCGATTTCCTGAAGACGTCCCTGGGCGCGGCCTCGCTTCTCGTGCTGCCGCGCTTCGCCATCGGCCAGGCGGGCCCGCCGCCGAGCCGCAAGCTCAACCTCGCGTTCATCGGCGCGGGCGGCCAGGCCGAGGCGGCCTATTCCGGGTGCGAGGGCGAGAATTTCGTCGCGCTCTGCGACGTGGACGACAAGCGGGCCGCCGATGCCTACGCCAAGTACCCGGGGGCGAAGCGCTTCAAGGACTTTCGCGTGATGCTGGACAAGATGCACAAGGAGATTGATGCCGTCGTCGTCTCGACGCCCGACCACACCCATTTCTGCGCTGCCTTCCTTTCCATGCAGCTTGGAAAGCACGTCTTTGTGCAGAAGCCGCTCACGCACAATATCTGGCAGGCCCGGACCCTGCGCCGGGCCGCCGCCCACTACAAGGTCATCTCGCAGATGGGCAACCAGGGCCACACGACCGAGGGCATCCGCTACATCAAGGAATGGTACGACGCCGGCGTGGCCGGCGACGTGCGCGAGGTGCATGCCTGGTTCGACGGGCCCGATTTCACCGTCGGCCCCTACTTCCGGATACCCGCCACGTTCCCGCCGGCGCCCGCCGAGGCTCCCGCGACGCTGGACTGGGACCTGTGGCTCGGGCCCACGAAGAAGAGGCCCTACAGCCCGGCCTACGCCCCGCTTGTCTGGCGGGGATTCTGGGACTTCGGCTGCGGCGAGCTCGGCGACTGGGCCTGCCACACGCTCGACGCCCCGTTCTGGGCCCTCGACCTCGGCTCGCCGAGCCGCGTGTCCGTCGAGAACATCGAGATCATCCACGAGGGATTCGTCCCGCGCTCCTCCCACCTCAAGTTCGATTTCCCGGCCCGCGGCGACAAGCCGCCCGTCTCGCTGCACTGGTATGACGGCGGCCAGCACCCCGCCCCTCCGCTCGATTGGGACCGCTCCAAACCGTTCCCGAAGGGCGGAATGCTCATGGTGGGCTCCAAGAACACGCTGATGACCGGCGAGCGCCCCGACAGCCCCCACCTCCTGAACGACGCCATCTGGGAGGACTTCAAGAAGAACCTGCCGGCAAAGACCATCCCGCGCGTCAAGGGTGGGCCGTTCCGCGAGTGGCTGCGCGCCATCAAGGGAGAGGGTCCGCTGCCCGGATCGAATTTCGACTATTCCGCGCGGCTGACCGAGATGGCCCTTGTGGGCGTCATGGCGCAGCGCACGAACGAGGATATCGAGTGGGACGGCGCCAACATGAGGGTCACCAACCACCGGGACTTCGATCGGTACGTGCGCGAGCCCGCCCGCAGGGGCTGGGACTTCGGGGACGAGGTCTGGGGCTGACCGCCGCGTCATCCTAGAACCAGGCGAGCCGCAGGGCGCCTCGCCCCGGGGACGCTAAGCCGGTCCAATGGCCGCGGTCACCGCAGGGGCCGTGGTTGTCACGCCTTGACGCCGCGAAAGCTCCGCCATGACCCGAGCGGCACCAAGGCAAGGCCGATCACGGCCAGCTGGCTAGCGACAAAGGTGATCAGGCCGTAGAAGGCCGCGCTCGTGAATCCGTAGCTGTGCAGGCCGACGCCCAGCATGTTGGTGCCGAACCAGCTCCAGGCGGTGACCACGTTGCCGAAGACCGCGAGGGCCATCATGCCCCGCTGCCGAACGAGCCCGCCCCAGCGGCAATGCAGGATGACGGCGTTCCAGATCACGATGAGGAGCGCGCCGTTCTCCTTGGGGTCCCATCCCCAGAAGCGCCCCCAGGACTGGTCGGCCCAGATGCCGCCCAGCATGGTCCCCACAAAGCTGAACAGGGTCGCGAAGCAGACGATGCCATAGACCATGCGCGCGAGGGCGTCCGCCGTGCGCGGGTCGAGCGAGCGCGTGAGGACCCCGCGCAGGATGTAGATGATGGCCAGGAAGCCCGCAAGGAACGTCGAGGCGTAGCCGGTCGTGACCGTCACCACGTGGGTCGAGAGCCAGAAATTCGAGTCCAGCACGGCCCTCATCATCTCGAGGGTGTCGCCGCTGAGGGAGAGGTGGTGCGCGATGACGAGCGTGCTGAAGCCGATCATGCTGCCGGCCGCGCTCGCGACGGCGTTTCGGTGGAGCTTCTCAAGCACCAGGCAGAGCGCGACCGACCCCCAGCCGATGAACAGGGCCGAGGAGTAAAGGTTGGTGACCGGAGGCCTGCCCTCGAGCCACATGCGCACCAGGATGCCGAGCGTCGCCACCAGGAACGCGAGCCCCATGACCCGGAACGCCGCGCGCCCCAGTTCGCCGGGCCACGAGAGCCACGATATCGCCGCCAGGAGGAACGCGATCACGTAAAGGAAGAGGCTGGTGATGAAGGGCTCGGCCTGGTTGAAGAAGGCCTCCGTGTTCGAGCGCCGCGCGGCCGCCGGGAAGTTGGCCGAGAGCTCCGCCCGGTAGGACCGGACCGCCGAATTGAAGGCGTCCGGCTGCGAATCCCGCCAGCTCTTGCCGAGTGCGGCGTAGACGAGCACGTGCGGGTCGACGCCCGAGGGGGACGCCGCGCCCAGCAGCGAATGCCCGACGCTCTGCCAGCCCGCGGGGTCGCCCGAGGCCCTGGCCGGCGGCACGGCGCGAAGCGAGCTGAACGTGTCCATGGTCTCGAAGGACGCGTGGAGCGCCGCCATCCGCGCGGCGTCGGACAATTCCGCGGCCAGGTCGGCGATCCCCGGGGCCTCAAGGCCGAACTTCAGCCGGACATAGAACTCGACGTGGCTGCGCAGCTCGACCACGGCCCGCTGGAAGGCGCTCCGCTCGGCGTTCTCGACCGGCTCGGCCAGGTGGGCCTGCCGGTCAAGCTCGTCAAGCCCCGCCTGCATCTGGCGGTACGAGAAGCGCACGCCGCCCTCGCCGTCGGCCCGGGTGAGGCTGAAGATCGAGAGGACGTCCGGGTTGTCGATGCGGAAGACCTGGTAGGCGTCCGCCGTCTCCGGCAGGAAGAAGACGTCGAGCAGCCACTCCTCGGGCGTCACCTCCTTGCCGCTCGGCGTCATTACCCGCTGGCGCCCCTGCAGCATGAGGAGCCCGGTCCGCGCGATCGTGTCGAGGGGCTTTATCCTGCCCCCTGAAAGCACGGGAAGGCGGCCGAAGCCGGCGAGATCGAAGGGCCCGGCGTTCCCCCGTGGCAATAGGGTCGCGCCCACCCAAAGGAGGCCGAGCGCAAGCGCGATGAGGGGAACGTGCTTCTTCACGGCGATGAAGGGGCGCGCTGCGCCGGCGAGGCGCCCGAGGCGGGGCCTGCGCGCCTGCGGAAGAACCCGAAGAGGTTGATCCCGAACTGGAGCACGAGGCCGAGGGTTATCAACGCGCACGAGAGGTAAGGAATCTGCCAGCTCGGGTTGCGCACGGCCTCCAGGACCGAGGTGTGGTCATTGTTGGCAAAGCCGGCCTGGTAGAAGGCAAAGCCCCCGTAGCGCAGCGGATTGTTCATCGAGATCAGCACCGAGCGGTCGTCGCGGCCGTCGTCGCTTCGCAGCCGGATCGTGCTCGCGAAATTCTTGGGGATGTCGGTTCCCGGATAGATGTCGTGCGTGAACTTGCCGAGCGTGAGCGTGAACGGCAGGTAGTCGCGCTGGGCTCGCAGCGCCAGCTGCCACGTGCGCCCCTGGTAGGTGAAGGTCTGGGGCTGGTCCAGCATCGCCGAGACGAGCCACGTGCCGAGCGGGCCGTCGGGCCCGGCCAGCTCCACGTATCCCGTCGGGAAGTTGCCCTCGTCCGGCTTGTAGGTGACCGGGGCCGGCTCGGCGATCACGTCGGTCCCGTCGCCCATGGTCGCCATCGAAGGGGGCGGGTTGGCGACCTGGGTGCGCGAACGCAGGACGGCATTCGGGAAGAAGGCGAGCGGCTTGATGGTGAACGGGAGCTTGGGGTGCTGGATCACGTCTTGGCCGGCCAGGCGCGCAACGGGGATAGCCACGACATCGTCGTAGCCCGGATTGGTGATGTCCGCCACGGCGAGCTCGCTCTCCCTGAAGCTTTCGACGTAGCGCTTGGTCTGGCCCACGTCCAGGCGCACCTGGCCGTCGCGCTGCATGAGGCCGGAGAGCCCCTCCCCTATCAGCAGAAGGATGATGCCCACGTGGGTCAGCCAGATTCCGGACTTGCGCCACGTGAGGCGGAAACGGTCGGCATGCGCCGTCACGAGGTTCAGGAGCAGCGCGCCTCCCAGGAGGTAGCCGCCCGGGAAGACCGGCAACGAGAAGCCGGTGCCGGCGACCTTCGCCATCACGAAGAAGGAGTGGAAGTACTTCTGCTGCACGCCCCAGACCCCGAGGTGCACCTGGTCGAGCGTGGCGACGAAGATCATCACGAGCGACAGCACCAGGAGCGCCACCGTGAGCTGCAGGGACGCAAACCCCGACACGAGGGTGCGGACAAGCGAGGCGCCTTCCGGCCGGGGCCGCGGCGCCGCGGGCTCCGGCTTAAGGGGCTGGCCTGGTTTCCCCTTGCTCATTTGGGCTGTACCGTCTTCAGGAAGGCGGCAAAGGCGGGCCTCTCCTCCTCGACCAGCGCCGCGGGGCCCGTCAGCTTGAAAAACCAGGTGCCGCCCTGCCACGGGGTGAATGCCGCCAGGATCCGCTGCTGGCCGGAACCCTCCGGCCCCGCGAAGTCGACCAGCGTGAAATGCAGCCCGTTAGCGTCGAGGGACTCGGTGACCGTGCCGATCGCGGAGTCGTCGACGGGCGCCAGGTCCACCTGCCCCCTCCAGCGGTTCACGTTCGCCGACAGGCCTCCGACGTCGCCCGGAAACGCCGTGATGGACATGTCCGCCTCCTGCCCGCCCCGCGCGATCGTGAAGCTGCCCTTGCGGATCGCGGTCGCGGGCTTCGGCTTCCACCCGTCCGGCGCCTGCCATTTGAGGGTCCTTGCGTCGCCCTGGTCGGTCGGCACCACGGCGAAGTTGGCGCGGGGAAGGTCATTGGTGTTCGCCGCTACCCTCGAGGCGCCCGGCTCGGCGGGCGCCGTCCCTGCGGCCGCGGCCCCCTGCGAGACGGACCTGATGAACTGGAAGAAGGCCTCCTTCTGGGACTCGACGACATCCTCGGGCCCCATCATCTTAAAGAACCAGACTTGGCCCGGCTCTTCGAGCCACGCGCCGAGGATCCGCGCCGCCGCCCTTCCGTCCGCGGGCTCCCCGCGGATGTCCGCGACCGAGAAATGGCCCGCGGGCGCCTCCAGGGCGCTCACCTCGGCCGGCAGCTGCTCGGCGGAGATGGGCGCCAGCTTAAGCTGCCCGCGCCAGCGGTTTATGTTCGCCAGGGTGTCGCCGCCGGCCCCGCCGAACGTGACGACCGAGACGTCGGCCCCGGCTCCGCCCGCCTTGCCCGGCGTCAGGTAGCTGGCGACGCGCAGCCCGCTCGCGGCCTGCGGCTGCCAGGGCGCAGGCGCGTCCCAGTGGAGGCCGGGCTGCGCCCCGGGAGCGGTCGCAACGGCCGAGGGCGCCGAAGCGGCCGCGCCCGCATCCTTGGGGACGCGGTAGCTCGTGATGTCCTTGCCGGAACAGCCCGCAAGCGCGAGCACGAGGCACGCGCCCGCGTTATTTCGAAAGCGATCGGACATAGGCCACGAGGGCCTTCACCTCGCCGTCGGAGAGCTTGTCGGCGAACGCCTTCATCCGCTCCTTGCCCGACGAGTCCTTGAAGCCCTCCTTGATCTGCTTGGTGGCCTGCTCGTCGGTGAAGCTCTTCTGGTAATCCGCGCTCGTCATGTCCTTCACCTGGGCCATCCGGCCCGCCTTGGTGTGCCCGGTGCCATCCGGCCCGTGGCAGGATGCGCAGTTCTTGCTCCAGGTGTCGGGGATGTCGGCCGAACGGGCCACGCCGCTAAGGAGCATCGGGACGGCGGCCGCCAACAGGGGTAACGTTATTTTTTTCATGTGGTTCGGTGAGTTGGTCCGCCGGCATGTTGCCTGCAGACCGCGCGATGGTTGAGGCAACAAGGACGGCTGTCCAAGGGAAACTGTGTGCAATTATTGCGATTCGCTGCGCGGGGCTTGCGTCAGGCCCCCTTTCGCGGCGGCAAAGGATGCGCAGGGATGGCCAAGGGATGGCAAGACGGCGTCCGGAACCGTCCTCTATACTGGCCCCGCGATTATTTGATGAATGGGGACCCCAAGGCTCGAAACGTCCTGGCCCTGCTGACGGCCTTATTCCTGGCCCTCGCGGTCGGATTTGCGCTTGTCCCCGCGCAGCCCGGCGCGCCGGTACGGGTCCCGATTGTCCCCCGCAGCGCCCTGGCGATCGCGCCGATGACCGTGCGCATCTCGGCCGCCCAGCTTGTGAAGAGCGGCGGCGACGTGTCGGGCCTCGACTGCTATGCCTGCCATCACAAGGAGTCCCCGCCGGAGATCAAGTCGGACGCCGCACATCGGATCGTCCTGCCGAGGGAGCATACGGACCTGATCCTTGGCATGCGCAACTGCGCCGAGTGCCACCCGCCGAGCGATCCGGTCAAGCTGGACTACGACGATTCGGGCAACGTCATCGTCCCGAAGGCGCACAAGGGCCTCGTGTCGATGGCCCACGGCCGCAACTTCCGAAACGAGAACTGCTACAACTGCCACGACCGAGACCAGCTCGACCAGCTCCACACCCCGGATGGGGAGAAGCTCAAGTTCGAGCAGGCGACCCTTCTGTGCGCCTCGTGCCACGGCCCGACCTACCGCGACTGGCTGGCCGGGGCGCACGGCCGCACGGCCGGCTACTGGGACCGCAGTGCGGGCCCCATCGACCGGCAGGAATGCGCCTCGTGCCACGACCCCCACGCGCCCGCCTTCACCGGCCTTATCCCCATGCCCGGGCCCCACCTGCTCCATCCCCTGCCGAAGGGCCAACCCGCCCCCTCCAAACCCGACGACCATGCCCTTTGACACCGAAGAGGACGGCATGTCTAGGAGGAGCTTCCTTCGCACCTCGACCGTGCTCTCGGCCGGCGTGGCCGCAGTGGCGGCCGGGCTCGCGCCGCTGCGCAAGCTCGGCGAGTTCACGTCCGTGGACCAATTCCTGCAGAAGTACTACAAGGAACTGACGCCGCAGGAGATGAAGACCGTCCTGGAGCGCATCGAGACCGAGGTGCAGCGCCAGTACGGCGTCCGGCCCCACGTGCGCGACTACAAGCCGATGAACGGCGTCGAGTACGTCTACGCCCTCAACCTGACCCGCTGCGTCGGCTGCCGCAAGTGTGTCCACGCCTGCGTCGCGGAGAACAACCAGTCCCGCAATCCCGAGATCCAGTACATCCGCGTCCTCAAGATGCCCAACGACGGCACGTTCGACATGGACAAGGGGGACCACAACTACGCGCCGAAGTCGGTGCCCGAGCCCGGGTTCTTCTTCATGCCGGTCCAGTGCCACCAGTGCAAGAACCCGCCCTGCGTCAAGGTCTGCCCCGTGAAGGCGACCTGGCAGGAGCCCGACGGGATCACGGTGATCGACTACAACTGGTGCATCGGCTGCCGCTACTGCGAGGCCGCCTGCCCGTATTTCGCGAGGCGCTTCAACTTCGCGTCCCCCTCGATCCCCAGCGAGCAGCTCAACACCAACATGTCCTACCTCGGCAACCGCCCGAGGTACAAGGGCGTGGTGGAGAAGTGCCACTTCTGCATCCAGCGCAGCCGGGTCGGCCGCTATCCCGCGTGCGTCGAGGTCTGCCCGACGGGCTCGCGCAAGTTCGGCAACATCCTCGATCCCAAGAGCGAGGTGTCCTACATCCTGAAGAACAAGCGGGTCCTTGTCCTCAAGGCCGAGCTCGGGACACTGCCCCGGTTCTTCTACTACTTCGACATCTGACCCGGGCCATGAGCAACTACCTGCGATTCCTCCGGCGCTGCGCATCGGTCTCCCTGGTGGGCGACTGGCGGTACTACACCTGGATCGGGGCCCTGACGGCGCTCTGCATCATCGGGCTTAACGCCTACGCGAAGCAGGTGGTCGCCGGCCTCGAGATCACGGGCATGAGCGACCAGGTCTCGTGGGGCGTCTACATCGCCAACTTCACCTTCCTCGTGGGCATGGCGGCCGCGGCCGTCATGCTCGTCATCCCCGTCTACATCTACAAGAACGAGGACCTGCACGACTTGGTCATCTTCGGGGAGCTGCTCGCGGTGGCCGCCATCCTGATGTGCCTGGCCTTCGTGACCGTGGACCTCGGGCGCCCCGACCGCTTCTGGCACCTGATTCCGGGCATAGGCGTCTTCCATTTCCCGGGCTCCATGCTCAGCTGGGACGTCCTCGTCCTGAACGGGTACCTCGTCCTCAACGTCTACATCTGCGGCTACCTCCTCTACTGCCGCTACCAGAACCGCAAGCCCTCGAAGTGGCTCTACATCCCCTTCGTCTTCGCGGCCATCGTCTGGGCGATCTCGATCCACACGGTGACGGCCTTCCTCTACGTCGGCCTCGGCGGGCGCCCGTTCTGGAACTCCTCGATCGTCGGCCCGCGCTTCCTCGCCTCTGCGTTCACCGCCGGGCCGGCCTTCGTCATCCTGGCGCTCCAGGTGGTCCGCCGCGCCAGCGGCTCCGCGAAGGCCGTGGAACTCCCTGTATCCGAGCGCGAGGCCGCAGAGCCGCACATGATCGCAAGCCGCACCGCCACCTTCGAGGACCTCGACCGGCTCGCCAAGCACCTTCCCGAGGTGGCCGCGGTCTCGATCGAGGACCGCCGCGCCTGCCTCGTCGGGGCGACCGTCCTCAACGCGTCGCCGGGCGACGTGCTGCTGCGCCAGAGGGCGCTCGACAACGACGCCTTCTTCGTCCTTACGGGCCGCGTGGTGGTCAGGCGCGACGAGGGCGGCCGCACCCGCATCACGCGCAATGTCGGCCCGGGCGAGCAGTTCGGCGAGGTCTCCGCGATCACGGGAACGCCCCGGGTGGCCACCGCGGTCGCGATGAAGCCGAGCGAGGTCCTGTGCATCACGGCCGACGCCCTGCGCAGGCTCATGAAGACCCCGAAGATGGACGAGATCATCAGCTGGAGGATGGGCGAGCGGCTCATGATCTCGGACCGGAGCCTCCTCATCCTCAGGGCCATCGTCCAGGTGTCGATGATCATTAACGTGTTCCTCCTGGCCAACGAGCTCTTCACCGAGTTCTACAACTCCAACCGCCATGACATCTCCTGGCGGTACCTGCTGTTCGGCCTGGACGGGCACCATGCGCTCGTGCCCTGGTTCTGGACCGCGATCACGCTCAATGTCGGCGCGATGGTGCTGCTCATGCTTCCGCTCAGCCGGAGCCTGAAGTGGCTGAACGTGGCCTGCATCATGTGCATCTTCGGTATCTGGATCGAGAAGGGCATGGGCCTCGTGATCCCGGGCTTCGTCCCAACCCCGCTCGGCGAGCTGGTCGAGTACCTCCCCACCCTCAACGAGACCCTGGTCTGCATCGGGATCTGGGCCTTCGGGCTATTGTGCTTCACCATCCTGCTTCGGATGGCGGTGCCGATCCTGCAAGGCCAGCTGACCCGCGCGACCGAGCCGTGAACGCAAGAACCTGAACCGCCCGCCGCCGTGCCGCACAAACTGACCCTGGAGGACGGCCGGCAGTCGCTCGCGGCCCACGTCGCGGCCAAAGGGGCGGAGATCCGGGCGAAGTACGGCCCGGCGATCGGCTGGGCGCAGCTCACCCGGATGCTGGCCGACCGCGAATGCGTCCGCTACCCCTGCGAGCTGGCCTTCGACGCCGCCCCGCTCCAGCCGGACGAGTGTGCGTACCCGGAGCCTAAGGGCGAGCGCCCGGAGGACGGCTTCCGCCTCTGCGTCCACCCGTATTTCTCGGTGGACCCGGACCGGGTGCCCCTGCTGGCGCTCTACCAGATCGTCTCGATCAACTACGGCGCGTTCGCCTCCCCCAACGATGCGGAGGCCTTCGGGGCGGCCGTGCTCGGCATCCCCAAGGAGGAGTATTACCAGGCGCTGTGCGCCATGGCGGACGAGATTTCAACCGGCCACCTCGAAGCGGATTCGGGCGAGGCGGGCGGCTGCCATTGCGGCGACGCCTGACCGCTCACCGCAGGTCTCCCGCAACCGAAAAGGGCCCGGCCGAAGCCGGGCCCCAAGGGTTTGACTCGCGCGGGCTCAGAGCCTCAGAGCGAATACGTGAGGGAGACGTAGGCGAGCGGTCCGTTGTAGTTGGTGAACCCGCCGGCCGTCGGATCCGTCCACCGGAGGTAGCCCACCCTGCCCTCGCCGATCAGCCGGTCGCTGAACTTGTGCTTCAGGCCGACCGTGACGTTGCTCTCCTCGAAGCTCGATCCGTAGGGCTGGCCGCCCTGGGCGACCTGCGGGTTGTAGTTGTCCGCCCGCTGGAAGGCCCACTGGAGCTGGGCGTCCGTCTGCTTGTCGAGCACGAAGCCGCAGAGCGCGCTTCCGGTCACGTAGTTGTTGTCGGCATTGTTGACGGGCGAGGCGATGTTCGTCACCGCGGACACCACGACCACCGGCCACCCGGTCTGCAGGTAGCTGTAGACGAGGTTCACGTTGCCCTGCACGTAGAACTGGCTGACGGGCGTCCAGTTGACGGTCTCGCTCAGCATCTGCCCGCGGGCCTTGCCGGAGGTGATCTCGCTGCCGAGTCCGCCGTTCGGGATTGCCGCCGTGACGGACATGTCGCCGTACTGCGGCTGGTAGCGCGTGTTGAAGGACAGCTGCGCAAACGGCTTGAAGATGATGCTCAGCTTGACCCCGGTGAAGGTGTAGCCGGTCACAAAGAGGCCGCCGTAGCTGCCCGTGCCGATGATGTCGTCCGAGCCCACGAACCGGTTCTGGTGATCCTTGCGGTAGACCTCGGCACGCACCGTGAACATGCTCGACGCGTTCCAGTTGGCGCCGACCTTCAGGTCCTCGTAGTCCTGGTTCGCGTCCTGGAAGAAGACGCTGCCGATCGGCGTCGCGGTGTTGGTCGTGACGCCTGCGCCCGTGACGGTTGTCGCTATATACGGATTGACCCAGTGCTGGGTGCCCCGGTCGATGCAGTCGTCAAACGTCCCGTAGAGCGAGAGGCTCCGGATGCCCGTGTACTCGAGCGAAAGCTCAGGCGTCTCGGTGTGGTCGAGGAAGTGGGAGTAGGTCAGCTCGTAGTTGGTGTTGATGTTGGTCAAGGCGACCGTCTTCGCCCCGGTGGCGAGCGTCGTGTTCATGAAGCCGCCGCTGCTGCCGACCCCGTTTGACTCGTCGCGGAATCCGAGGTCCGCCGTCAGATCCTTGATCGGCGTGTACTTCAGGAAGATGTTCCCGGTGTAGTCGTAGAGCGTGGACGTGCCATAGATGGCCGCTGCCGTTTCGGCCACGTAGACCGCATTCGGCACCGCGGCATACGTGGGGGTGAGCCACGTGCCGCCGTTGGTCGAATTCTGGTGGGTGTACATGAGCCCAACGTCCACGGCCAGCTTGTCGTTGATGGTCGTCTCGGTCTGGTCCAGGAGGCGCAGCGAATTGGAGATCCTGCTCTCGAGGTCGTCGGTCACCTCAACCGTCGGGTCGGCAAGCACGCCGAGGGAGTTCGGGTACTTGATGTAGTCCCGGGAGTCGACGTTGTTGACCCAGTCATAGGTGAACTTGAAGGTCTCTGTGGTGCGCCCGATCTTCGCCGTCACCCCGGCTTCGACGCTGCGGTGGTGCTCGTCCAGGATCTGGGTGTTCGGGTTGATGTACACCGCGTTTGCGGGTAGCGCGTTGCCGACAAGCGCATTCTTCACAACCGTGACCAGCGGGTTGACGACGGGCGCCCACTCCGTCGAGTCCTTGGACCCGGTCCGGACGTCGTCCTTGTAGCTGAAGGTGAAGACCGGCTGGTCGGGCTTGGCATAGGTCGCCCCGACCCAGAATGTGCCGCGGTCGACGTGGAGCTGCTCTCCGGTGAGCCGGTAGAGGCGGTCGGTCTCCGGGAAAAACCCGCCCACGCCGTCGTAGAACGTGCGGAAGCGCTTGTAGCCCATGTCGAAGCTCCCGACGTTCGTCTCGTCGATCTTCAGGGTCGCCAGGTAGTCGTCCGTCCCCTCGAGCGCGTGGCCGTTGACGGTGAGGGTCGTCGCGTCGGAGAGGTCCTTCGTGAAGTTGAAGTCCTCGATGCCGAAGGATCCCCAGGTGGGCGTGCTCTGGCGCGCCGCGTAGGAGGCGTCGTCGCCCGATATCCACGCCGTCTGACCGGTCACCTTGATGTAGCTCTCATAGGTGGGGAAGGCGTCGCCATTGGTCGGGGCGTCAGCCGCCACCGAGAGGGACACCGTGAGGGAAAGGGCTGCACCAAGGCCGACGAGGCCCGCGATGCGGCTGAGGGAGGTAGAGGCCGTATGCATGGTGTTGACGTCCGTTAAGGGTTAGGGACGAAGTGAGGCGTTCACATTGGAGCCGTGGACATCCTCGTGGCAGCCTGCGGACCAGCAGGTGCCCTCGGAGAGCCGGGACCCGATAGAACTGGCGTGGGCGCCGTCCTTGAACCCGCCGATGTTGAATCCGGGGGTGAGGGTCTCAAGGTGGCAGCGCATGCACAGGTTGGCGTCGCGTGCCACGAGCATCTTGTCGTTGACCGTGCCGTGCGGGTTGTGGCAGGCGGTGCAGCCCTCCTCACGGATGGCCCCGTGGGGATAGGTGTACGGGCCCGCCTGCTGCGTGTGGCAGCGGATGCACGTTTCGGTCTTGGCTGTAAGCTGGGCGCCGCCGCCGCGGATCGCATTGCCCTTGTGGACGTCGTGGCAGTCCACGCAGCTCACCTTGCCGGCGAGGACCGGGTGCGTGTGCGGGAGGCTGAACTCGCCGCGCTTGTCGAGGTGGCACTGGAAGCAGGCCTCGGGTGACTTGCGGGGGTTGACGATCGTGCCGGCCTTGCCGCCGGACTGGACGTGCAGGCTTCCCGGGCCGTGGCAGGCCTCGCAGCCGGTGTCGCCCACCTTCGCATCGGCTATCATGAGCCGGGCGTGGGAGGCACTCGCAAAGTGGCTCGTCTGGTCCTCGTGGCATTGGACGCATTCCTTGCTGCCCACGTAGGTGGCCCCCGGTGTGCCGGTGCCCGGTGCGACCACAATGCGGTCGACCGCCACGCAGGAGATCAGGAGCAGGGACCAGAGTGCGCATCCACCGAATATCAGGTGGGTCGCGAATCGGCGTGAGAATCTTTTCATGGTGTTGGCGTTGGGGCTTGGGGAAATCGGTCTAATCAGCTGGAACGGATCGTGCCATATATATCGGCAGGCATCTGCGCATCAATTGCCAACATTCGCGCATACTTTGGTCATTGTTTGTGCTTATTCAGTGGTGAAGCGCCGTAAATGCCGCGATGCCCCTAGAGCGGCCGGACCCCAGAATACCAAGCTCCAGCGAAACCGCCGCGATCCGCGCCCTTCGCCGGCGGGCTCCGACTCCCCTTCCGTTGGCCTGACGGAAACTCGAGGCCGTGCGCACCCGGAGCAGAGCAAGAATAGCGGAGCAAATGGCAAGAGATGCGCCGACAATCGGCGCAGGCCCCACTATCTTCCATCAGCTAAAGAAAAGGTCCTACCATGCCGGTCATCAAAATCCATCTGGAGCACGAGGAGCTTTCAGCCATCAAGCGCCGGGCGAGCGAGCTTGGCATCAGCGTCGAGGACCTGGCCTACGGGGCGATCAACTGTTCGATGAGCCACGTGAAGGAGTCCTTCTGCAGGACGCGGATTGACCAGGCCGTCAGCGAGCGCGGGCGCGACCTGCCCCTGTGGAGCGATAGCGCCAGGTCCGTCGCCATCTACGAGAGCAAGCCCGACATCCAGCAGGCCCCCGGCCCAAAGGGCGGCCCGCTCTGAGCCCCCCCGCGCCGCGAGCCTCTCGCGATTAGCCCGCACCCGGCCGGCCCCCTCGGCTGTTAGCTGACTTTCCCTGCGCAGCCGTAAGCCCCTTCCGCCATGAGCACCCGTTCGTACGCGCTTGCCCGCATTCTTGCGCTCCTCGCTGGCGCCCTGCTTCCTGCAGGCCTTGCGGCCGCGCAGCCCGCCGCCGCCGCCGCTACGCCGGCCGCCCCGCCGCCTTGGGCCCCATCCGACGGCCCCAACCATCCGATGGGGGTCGGTCGGGGGATATTCCCCGGGCGCGTGACCTGGATCCGGGACACCTCCGCCACGCCGTGGGACGGCAAGACGGGCAACTGGTGGGACGAGGGCACGGGGATCCGGCAGCCGGCCGTCGACAACATGCTGTCGCGCTCGCTCCGGGCGCTCTCGGGCAAGGCCGAGGACCGGGCGGCGTGGGAGGCCCTCTTCCAGTATTTCAACCAGCAGCAGCGCCAGCTGAAGGCCGGGTACCGCAGCGGCGAGAAGGTGGCGGTCAAGATCAACTGCAACAATGCGTACGGCGGCTACGGGGACGTTGACGGGCAGATCGACCAGTCTCCCCAGGTGCTGCTCGGCCTGGTGGGCCAGCTCGTGAACGCCGCCGGCGTCCCCCAGGAGATGATCACGGTCTACGAGGCGGCCCGCGTCGTCCCCGACCGCGTCTACCTGCCGACGCACACGGCGTTCCCGCGCGTCCGGTTCGTCGATTCCCAGGGCAACGGCGCCAACGGCCGCTACCCCGTGGAGTACGTGGAGGAGATGCTCAACTATTCCATGCCCGACCCGAAGGTCGGCAGGGACCTGCCGCGGTGCGTCGTGGAGGCGACGTACCTTGTCAACCTCACGCTGGTCAAGGGCCACCCGACGACGGGAGTGTCGCTCACCGCCAAGAACCATTACGGCACCGTCGACGTCCGCGACCATGAGGTCTACGTGAACGCCCATTCGCACCCGATGGGGACGTACCACCCCTTCGTCGACATGATCGGCTCCAGGGAGCTGGGAGGAAAGACGCTGCTCTTCATCCTGGACGGCCTTTACGGCGTCCGCGACGTCAACGACAATGTCGCCGACTACGGCCACTGGAACAAGCTCTTCCACGGGGAGTGGCTCTCGAGCGTCTTCATGTCGCTCGACCCCATCGCCATCGACTCGGTCGGCCTCGACTTCCTGCGGGCGGAGTTCCCCTACGGCAGGTCCACGGACCTGAACTTCCAGCCAATGAGGAACGCGGACAACTATCTTCACGAGGCCGCGCTCGCCGACCATCCGCCCTCCGGCGTCCGCTATGCTCCCGACGGCGTCCCGCTCAAGAGCCTCGGAGTCCACGAGCATTGGAACAACGAGGTCGACCGAGAGTACTCCAGGAACCTAGGGCGCGACGAAGGAATCGAACTGCGGGTCGTTCCGCCGAACTGATTTCTTCCGGCTGCTTGGGCGCGCTCCGCCAGCGCTTTACGAGCGCGGCGGCCGAAGCTATGCAAATATTGGCATTATGGGTCGTGATACCCGCAGCGGACTACAGGTGGTGGATTGACGCGCGGGACACCACAACCTGTAGTGGCCAACGCCCCAGCTTTGGACACACCGATGAATTTGCTCCCTGCACCATTCTGCCCCCGTACCAACGGCTCGGGCGGCACGGCGTCCGTCCAAAACCTCGCGTGCCTTCTCTACGGCCTGTACCGTTCAACCGGTCGGGCTCCGATGCGCCTCTAGCACCCTGCCGATTGGAGTCCGAGGCTCCGACGGCGGCGGCACCCGCCACTAATTCCTTCAATGATCAAGCACTCCGAAACGCACCTTTCCCCCCAACGCCCGCCGAAACTTCTGACGCGCAATCCCATCCCGCCGGAAGCCCGGCAGGTGGTCAAACGCACCGGCGAGCTCGTCCGCTTCGACCTCAACAAGATCACCCGCGCGATCGCGCTCGCAGAATTCGACACGAAGAACCCTGACAAGAAGAACCTCTATCGCGAGGATCTCCTCGCGTGCTTCGGCCTCGAACCGGACGATTTCCTCTCGGTGACGAAGACCGCGGAGCGCGTGCAAAGCGCTTTGGAGGGGCTCTACTACCGCGCCGGGAAGCATCCCACCATCGAGCAGATCCAGAACGCCATCGTCGTCCAGATCGCGGCCGACGGCCGCTGGGACGTCGCGGCCGCGTACATGACGTACCGCCTGAAGCAGGCGGACAGGCGCCTCGCGGTCTACGCCAACAGCGGGATGTCCGACTACATCGCCCAGTCAAAGTATGCCCGGTTCAATGAGCGGCTCGGCCGCCGCGAGATCTGGGTCGAAAGCGCGGCGCGGGTCGAGGCCGTGCACCGCATGTTCTTCGAGAAGAAGCTCGACCGGCGCCTGCCGGCCCTGTTCAACGCCGAGGTGGTCGAGCTCGCGGGCCGCCACCTGAAGGCGCTCGAGGCGATGCTCGGGGGAAAGACCCTCGGCGAGATCATCGGGGACAGCTTCCAGGCCGTGGCCCGCAAGCAGGTGCTTCCCTCGATGCGCTCGCTCCAGTTTGCGGAGGCGTGCCTGAGCGCGCACGCGCGGATGTTCAACTGCAGCTTCTCGAACCTCGACCGGTTGGACTTCTTCAAGGAGTTCTTCTACCTGCTGCTCTGCGGCTGCGGCTGCGGCTTCTCGGTGCAGCGCCAGCACGTCTCGCGCCTGCCCGCCCTGCCGAAGCGCGGCCTCGAGACCGAACTGCCGGTCGTCCACTTCATCGTGGGCGACACGATCGAGGGATGGGCGGAGGCGCTCGACGCGCTCGTGCGGAGCTATTTCAACGGTACGAAGATCGAGTTCAGCTACCACATGGTCCGCCCCCGGGGGGCGCACCTGAGGACGTCGGGCGGCAAGGCCCCGGGCCACCTGCCGCTCAAGAAGGCGCTCATCAACATCGAGTCCGTGCTGGTGGGCGCCGTGGGCCGCAGCCTCAAGCCGATCGAGGTCTACGACATCTGCATGTTCACCGCGCGGGCGGTGCTCTCCGGAGGGATCAGGCGCTCCGCCTGCATCTGCCTCTTCTCCTACGACGACGAGGACATGATGACGGCCAAGACCGGGGACTGGTTCGACAAGCATCCCCAGCGCAGCGCCTCCAACAACAGCGCCGTCATCCCGCGCTCGATGAAGGACGACTCCGTGTTCCGCAAGCTCTTCGCGAGCACGAAGGAATTCGGCGAGCCGGGCTTCGTCTTCTGCGACAACCCGGAGGCCGGCGTCAACCCCTGCTCGGAGATCGGCCTGCTGCCGGTCGTCAACTGGGAGCTGTCGAGCGCCGAGGTGGAGAAGCTCTACAGCTGGGGCTACACCGGCGAGCTGCCGGGGATGTCGCGGCTCTCCGGATGGGAGATGTGCAACCTGACCAGCACCAACGGCGCCATGATCCACAGCGTCGACGACCTGATCCGCGCCACGACGCGCGCCGCCATCATCGGCACGCTCCAGGCGGCCTATACGGACATCAAGTTCCTGGGCCCCATCACGCGGCTGATCAACGAGCATGACGCGCTCCTCGGCGTGTCCATCTGCGGCTTCATGGACTCGCCCGAGGTGCTGCTCAACGCGGAGGCGCTCACGGAGGCGGCGCGCATCGTGCGGGCGACCAACGTGCTCGTCGCCGAGCTGCTGGGGATCAACCCCGCGGCCCGCACGACCACCGTAAAGCCCGAGGGGACGACGGCGGCGCTCGTCGGCACGGCCTCGGGAATCCACCCGAACCACGCGCGCCGCTATTTCCGCCGGGTCCAGGCCGCCCGGACGGAGGCCGTGTACCAGCACTTCAAGGCCGCGAACCCGCAGATGTGCGAATGCAGCGTGTACGACCCCGACCACACCGACGTGATCACGTTCCCGGTGCAGGCGCCTGATAACGCCATTCTCAAGAACGAGATTAGCGCGATCGAATTCCTCGAGTACGTCAGCCTCGTGCAGCGGTCATGGGTGCGGGCCGGGACCAACCCCAAGGGCAACCGCTCGCCGGAGGTCTCCCACAACGTCTCGAACACCTGCGTGGTCAAGCCGAACGAGTGGGATGCGGTCGCCGACTACATCTGGACGCACCGGGAGGACTTCACGGGAATATCGCTCCTCGGCGACGACGGGCAGACCCGCTACGCGCAGGCCCCCTTCCAGGCCCTCGAGACCGACGAGGACATCCTCCACTGGAACCGCCTCCAGCCCAAGGTGGTCGACTACACCACGCTCAAGGAGCAATCCGACAACACCGCCCTGAAGGACGTGGTCGCCTGCGCGGGCGGTGCGTGCGAATTGACCTGAGGGCGACGCGCTCGCCCGGCCGCGACCGCTAGGCGCCCGGCGCAGCCCCGGGCTGCCCGGCGCGTCGGCGCACCCTGCCCCGGTCCCCGCCCGCCGCGCCCCCGCGCAGCGCGGGCACGACCACGACGGGACAGCGCGCCCGTTTCAGGATGGCGTGGGTCGTTCCTCCGATCAGCAGGTCGTAGACCGCGCCGTGCCCATGCGAGCCCATCACGATGTAGTCGGCGCCGAAAACCCCGGCCTGCTCGAGGATCTGGACGGTCGGTATGCCCCCGACCTCGGCCACCTCGGCCTCGACGCCGCCCGCGTTCAGCCCGGCCTTCAAGGCCGCCAGCTGGACCGCCGCGCCCGTCTCCGCCCTCGCCTGCATTTGCGACAGGTCGACGACCATGGACGAGCTGTCGCCCGGGACGATCGCGGGCGCGACGACATGAAGGAGCACGAGGCGCCCCCCGACGGCGCGCGCCAGGGAGGCCGCGTTCTCCACGACCGCCGGCGTGATCGCGGAAAAGTCAACCGGTGCGAGGATTGTCTTCATGCAAGAGATCCACCCCGGCCCTCACGACTTGGCGGAGCGCCCGCGCGGCGGGCGCGGCACGGGGATCGCCGTCCCCATCTTTTTCAGGAGGGTTTCAATGGAAAAGGTGTAGGTCAGCCAGCTCGAGCCGGTGAGCGACGAAACCTCCGGGGAATAATGCGAGAAGAGCGACCGCATCGCCTCGTTTTCCCGAAGCACCTGCGCGGTGAACTTCCTCAACCCGCTTCGCTGGGCGATCTCGCCCAGGCGCCTGAGCAGGACGCTTGCCATGCCGCACCGGCGCTTCGATTCGCGCGCGACGAACGCGACCTCGGCCACGTTCGGCTCGGGTTCCGAATAGAAGCGCCCCACGGCGTGCAGGATCTCCTGCTTGCCCGACGTCTCGAAGATCCCGAGGGCGACGTCCTTCTGCTGGTCCACATTGACCAGCTCGTAGGCCCGCTCATGGGTCATCGTGCTGATCATGTATCCGTAGCGCAGCTGGATGGTCTCCTGGGAGTGCGAGTAGAAGAAGTCCTGAAGGCGCTTCTCGTCATCCGGCCTCAGGCGGCGCAGCACGTACTCAGTGCCCCGGAGCACGACGGTCCCCTCTGTGGGGCTCTCAACGTTCACGGGCACGGGTTTGCACTCGGAGGCCATCGCGTCCAACCTTGGGGTCCCCAGAGTCTCGGCGCGCACCGGCCCGGGTTCAAGGCCTAGCTGATCTTTCTTTGTGAGGCTTTGGGGCATGGGGGCGCCGGGTCGATTCCCCGTATCTTAATGCGGCGCAATGACCGGGCCTCCGCATCGCTTGCCGAACCCTGCGCGATTCTTGTGCAGAGCCCAGCGGCCGTGCGCGCCCAAGGACAAAATCCGGCGGGTGATCCACAAAATACGCGCAGCCCTGCCACCGTGCGGCGACTAGTATGGGCGCGGGCAGAAACGACGCCCCAAATTTATGAACAAAGCAAAGATCGAGGAACTGCTTGGCGCAGATGCGAAGTCTCTTCTTGAACACAGTTCGAAGACATTTCCTAAGGAGACCCTGAGCCTGCCGGGCCCGGACTACGTCGACCGCGTCTGCACGGTGTCGGACCGCCCGGCCCAGGTGCTACGAAGCCTCCAGCAGATGTTCAACCACGGACGCCTGGCCGGAACGGGATACCTCTCGATGCTCCCCGTGGACCAGGGGATCGAGCACTCGGCCGGCGCCAGCTTCGCCCCGAACCCGGCCTACTTCGACCCCGAGAACATCGTGCGCCTCGCGCTCGAGGGCGGATGCAACGCCGTGGCCTCCACGCTCGGCGTCCTCGGCGCCGTGAGCCGGAAATACGCGCACAGGATCCCCTTCCTGGTGAAGCTCAACCACAACGAGCTCCTCTCCTACCCCAACACGTACGACCAGGTCTATTTCGCGCAGGTGCAGCAGGCCTATGACATGGGAGCCGTCGCGGTCGGGGCCACCATCTATTTCGGGTCCCCGGAGTCGCGCCGCCAGATCGTGGAGACCAGCCAGGCCTTCAGCCGGGCGCACGAGCTCGGACTGGTCACCGTCCTCTGGTGCTATCTGCGGAACAACGCCTTCAAGAAGGACGTCGACTACCACGTGAGCGCCGACCTCACCGGCCAGGCCAACCACCTCGGCGTCACCATCGAGGCGGACATCATCAAGCAGAAGCAGCCCGAGAACAACGGCGGCTACAAGGCGCTGCCCGGATTCGGGAAGACCCACGAGAAGGTCTACACCGAGCTCACGTCCGCAAGCCCCATCGACCTCACCCGGTACCAGGTGGCCAACTGCTACATGGGCCGCGCCGGGCTGATCAACTCCGGGGGCGAGTCGGGCAAGAACGACCTCGCCCAGGCGGTGCGCACCGCGGTGATCAACAAGCGCGCTGGCGGGATGGGGCTGATTTCCGGCCGGAAGGCTTTCCAGCGCCCCATGAAGGACGGCATCGCGCTCCTCAACGCCATTCAAGACGTCTACCTTTGTGCCGATATCACGATAGCCTGAAATCGGTCAGGCTCAGCTGAATACAACAATGAACGACAAGATCCTCATTGCCGGGCATAATTTGACCCTGAGTGAGGCGACCCGCGCGGACGTCGAGGCCATTGCGGAGAAGCTCCTCAAGCACCACGCCCACATTGTGCGCGTGCGCCTCGAGTCCGAGCACGCGACCCTGCGTTCGGGCGAGCGAGCCTACACCGTCAAGGGCATGGTCGAGCTTCGGGGCCCGGACCTCGCCGCATCCTCAACGACGGACAACCTGTACAAGTCCATCCACGAGGTCGTCGACAAGCTCGAGCGGATGCTCAGCGAGAGGGCAAGCAAGCGAGAGGACAAGCGCCACCACCCGCACGGCGTCGAGATCCCTGCGGACCTTCCCAAGGTGCGCGCCTAGCCAAAGCCGGGGAAAAACCTGTTGGAACTCCGCAGCTAGCCCGCGTGCTCGGGCCCGGCCTCCGACTGGTCCGCCCCGAAGAGCTCCCATCCGAGCAGCCCGCAGGGATCCTCCTCGAATACCTTGTCGGGATACCTGACGAGCGCGCAGATCCTCACGCAACCGATGCATTGCGAGTCCATCTCGCGCTGGCCGAAGAAACGCCACCGCTTGCGGGCCTCGGCGACCGCGGCAGGCTGAAGTCCCTCGACTTTCGTAAGGTCCTCAAAGATGGCGATCTCCCCGGTCGCGAAGTACGACAGCGCGGAGATGAAGCCGCAAATTCCCTCGGAGTGCAGGAGACGCGTGTGGGGCTCGTGCTCCACGACCCAGTGGCGGAACGACCCCGAGTGGAGCAGCGACCGGAATTCCCCGAGCGTCGTGCTCTGCAGCTGCGAGATGGCCTCGATGTGGTTCAGCGGCCACATCACCGCGTTCCTGGAAAGCAGGCCAATCCATTTCTTCTTTGTCCGCTCTGAATGCAGAAGGACTGCGCCTGCGACGTCGCGCGACATGTGGCCCGGAGTTGTATGAAGGTTATAGGGGGGCCCAGGGCGTGGCTCCTCACTCCTTGACGATTGAAGCGCATTTATTGCCCTAGCGATTGCAGCCCGCGGGGTTAGGAAATGCCCCGCGAGGCTCTTGCGCGGGCGCCGCCGCTGTCCCTCTGGTGGCTCGGGACACCCGCGTATGCACCAATCCTGTGGCGTCATTAAGTGGCAGCGTCGGGTTGGCGAGGCCGCGATGGGCGTCGACGGTTTACGGGCTCAGGTGCGATTGCGCCGCAATGCTGCGCGTGCGGGTCGAGTCCGTGAAGCGGGCGCTTGCGAACCCACGCAACGCGATCCGCGAGATAGCCAGCGACGAGGACTTCCGGTCGCTCTCGCTCATGAGTCGGGTTCTTGGGCACCTTGTGGGCGAGACACCCGCAGACCACCGAGGGGCCCCCCGGCGCAGTGGCGGCGGTGTTTCGGAGTCCATCCCAGGCGACTTGCGCCGCACTGGGCCGTCGCCCTTCCTAACGGGCCACGCAGGCCGTCCATCCAGCCACGCGCATATTGTCACGGCCGTTCAATCCTTGCGCCGCAAATAGCAATTTCCGCGCAGCGCAAAGTGATGCGCAGTGGTAGCTTCGCTCAGGTGAAGAGCATTCTTGTACCCCTCGATTTTTCCCCTGTTTCACGCTTGGTCGTGACGCGGGCCGTTGGGCTGGCGCAGCCTTCGAGGGCAAGCCTGGTGCTCCTTCACGTCGTGCAGCCCCCGGCCGTGCTTGCCGACTACGATCCGGCCCTGCCCGTCATCCAAACGATGAGCCGGGCCGCCGTCCGCCAGCTCGCCAAATGGAAGGCGTTCGTCGAGACCCACGGCCTCGTCGCGACGGCGGTCTGCCGCAGGGGGGTCTCGCCCGCGCAGGTGATCGCCGCCGAGGCCGAGCAGCGCGCCTGCGACTACATCATCATCGGCTCGCACGGGCACGGCGCTTTTTACGACCTGCTTGTCGGAAGCACGGCGGGCGGCGTGCTCCGCAGGGTCCATTGCCCGGTGGTCATCGTCCCGGCCCTGCATGCCGCCAGGAGCCAGGCGCAGGCGGCCCGAGAGCGTGTCCAGCCCTCCGCGCCACTGTGCGATCCGAATCCGATCGCGCCGCGCCACCCGCACGTGGCCGCAGGCGGACCCCGTGTCCGGCCTCCCCTTTTCGGCACCGAACGACCAATGCGCTCGATCGCAAACTGCGCCAACTGAACATGAACCCTGAGCAAACAAGCCCATCGGACTCCGAGATCGATCCACGGTGGAAGTGGCATTACAAGGCGTTGATGGGGCTGAGCGGCCGGCTCCTGACGGAGCACGAGCAGCGCCGGCGCGATGTCAACGCGTCGCTCTTGGAGTCGCACAAGGACCCGGCCGACACCGCGGCCGACAACTCGGAGCGGGACATCTTCTTCGCCGAGCTGGCGATGGAGCGAAACTCCCTCGATGAGATCGAGGCCGCACTGCAGCGGATCCGCAAGGGCACCTACGGGGTCTGCGAGATCTCGGGCAAGCCAATCGCGCCCGACCGGCTTCGCGCGATTCCCTGGACGCGCTACTGCAGGGAGGCCGCGCCGCGCACCGAACGCAGAAAGGCTTAGGGCCGCGCGTCGCCCTGCACCACGGGGGCAGGCCAAAATCCGCAGCGAAAATGCCAATTCGTGCGCAGAGTCTATTCGCAGAGACGTTACACTCGCGCTTGGAACCGCCAGGACACCAAGCGCTTGACATCCTCCCGGTCTAAGCGGCTGAAGCCGCTTTGGCCGGGATTCCCGTCGGGCCGGGCTGCTTGCGCAGCCGGCTCCTCGGATGGGTTCGCAGTTCGCCGGCCGGGGTGACCCCGAG
>Ga0182030_10000973_pt1 | contig 57447 bp, 55 predicted proteins | sample 812S3MmetaG_FD_121299 | JGI IMG/M metagenome (GOLD analysis project Ga0182030, IMG submission 121299) | Permafrost microbial communities from Stordalen Mire, Sweden - 812S3M metaG (Illumina Assembly) | ecosystem: Environmental > Terrestrial > Soil > Wetlands > Permafrost | place: Sweden... | reverse complement strand
TTACGCAGCGTATCGGTGACGAACAGCACCTTGGCATTGCAGTCGCGAATAATCGCGGTGGTCTCGAACTCGCGATAGATGGGTACGATGGGATTGACGATTGCGCCCAAAAGCGAGGCGGCCAAATCGATCACGGCGGCCTCGATCCAGTTGGGCAACTGAAAGCTGATCACATCGCCCGGCCTCACACCCAAACCCCATAGTCCGGCCGCCAGACCCTGCGCTTCCGACAGTATCTGCGCATAGGTGATCGTCCGTCGGCCGTCGCGAATACAGATGCGCTCCGGCTCGGCCGCGGCGCGGGCACGCGCGTCGTCGGCGAGTGTACGGTTCTGCCAGATGCCCGCTGCGCGGAGCGCCCGGGTCCTTTCCGGATCGAGCCGGATCTCCAAACCGCTGACGTCGATCATGCCATTCCCCCCCATCTCAAGACTTCTACAGGCGTTGCGACGCCCTTTCCATCTGGGCTGCCGCTTTCTCCAAGCGTTCGAGAGCCCGTTCGAGACGATCGTCCCTTGCAACAGGCTCCGCGGCCATGCCGCGGAATACGACGTTCGCAATGCTGTCCGCGACCTCGTCAATCTTGAAATCGCCTTCGCGCCGCAAGAAGGACCAGGTTTGATGCTCGATGCAGCCGAAGATCATGTCCCTGAGCAGTGACGGCGACACGTCGTTCCGAAATTCCCCGGATTTCACGGCCTCCGCGCATACCATCCGTACGTCGGCGGTGAAGCGTCTCGTGAGCGTGAACAGCGACGTACTGCGGTAGGTGGGCAGAGGCCGCATCTCGATCAGGACAAATCGGCTGACCGCCGGTTGGGTGCGCATCAGGTGCAGCACGCGCCAGATCAAATGCCGCAGTCGATTCCACGTGCCGCGGATCGATTCCAGACCGAGATCCTCGGCCAGCAGCGCTTGCAGCCAGTCCTCAGCCACACGCAGCATCAATTCCTCTTTTGTTTTGAAGAAGCGATACAGCGTGCCCTCGGCCACGCCGGCGTGCTGGGCGATCGCAAGCATGGAAGTGGCTTCATAACCGCGCTCCGCGATCACCACACGCGCCGCTGTCAAGATCTCCGCACTGCGCTCGCCCGGCGGCAGCCGGGAAACGGATTTCAATTGCATCTTGCTCGCCATGCGCTTCCCGTAACGTCCTCAAGGATCCTTCGGCACGAATTCGCCGAGCATCAGGCGTATCCCGCCGATCGTGCCCACGATCGCTTCGCGGGCGATATCGAACTTCTCGTAAACCTTCGGCGGCGCCGCGCCGAGCAGGTGCGGGGAACGTCCGCTCACGCGCTTCACGTTCTCGATCGCCCGGTCGAGGTCGGCCACCCCGAACACCAGGCAATAAAACCCCTCGCCGTGTGCCGCCAGGTGCTTCTCGAAGGCCGGGACCTCGCGCGTGGGGCATACCAGTTCGATGCCGCTTTTCCACGAGATCCAGATGTAAATGCCCTCGTCGCCCTCCCCCACTTCGTCCCAGTCGTCGATGCCGAGCAGTTCGGTCAGCCTGCGCCTTGCGTCGTCCTGGTTCTGGCGATTGCGGTATAGAAGCAGCACGTGGTCGATCCGTCCGGCGTTGCGTCGGCCTACCGGGGTGTCTTGATTCATCGGATTGCTCCTGCCGCCTTGAGCGAGTCGATCTCGGCGGCTGTAAACCGCCAACTGCGCAGCGCGCTGTCCGTATCCTCTCCGGGTGCCGGCGGGGCTTTGCGCAGCTCCGAAGGCGTCGCCGAGAACCGGGGCGCGGGTGCGGGATTCAGCACGCCGTCAACATCCACATGAGTATGCCGCGCCCGATTGTGCGGATGCCGTACGCATTCGTCCATGTCCAAAATCCCCGCGAAGCATGCATCCGTACCCTCGAGCAGCTCGCACCATTCATCGCGGGTGCGGGTCCTGAAAACTTCCTGCAGACGTTTGCGAAGCGTCGGCCATTTCGCCCGGTCATGCTGTTCCGGCAATTCGGCGTCGCTCAGGCCGAGCCGTCTCACGAGATCCCGATAGAACTTCTCCTCGACCGCGCCCACCGCCACGTAGCGGTCATCCTGTGTCAGGTAAACGTCGTAAAAAGGCGCACCACCGTCGGTCAGATTCGAGGCCCGCTGCAGGGACCACTCGCCGGCCTGTTTGAAACCGTAATGCATGGTGAGTAGATTGACGACGCCGTCGGAGACGGCCGCATCGACCACTTGTCCGACACCCGTGGTGCGTGCCGAGAGCAGAGCCGCCAGAATTCCCATGGCCAGGTACAACGCGCCGCCGCCAAAATCGCCGACCAGGTTCAAAGGAATGACGGGGCCGCCCTCGGCGCGGCCGATCGCATGCAGTGCACCGGTGATTGCCAGATAGTTGATGTCGTGCGCGGCCGCCTGGCTAAGAGGTCCCGACTGGCCCCACCCAGTCATGCGGCCGTAGACCAGCTTGGCATTAACCGCCATGCAGGGTTCGGGGCCGAGGCCGAGCCGCTCCATGACCCCCGGACGAAATCCCTCGATGAGTGCGTCGGCTTCGGTCACCAGGCGCAGCACCGTCTCGCGGCCCGCCGCAGATTTGACGTCGACGGCGACGGATTGCTTGTTGCGATTGAGCAAGTCGTAGCGTGGCGGCACCGGAATGCCGATATCGGCCGCGGCGAGACGATCCACGCGCAGCACGTCGGCCCCCATGTCTGCGAGCAACATGCCGCAAAATGGGGCGGGCCCGATGCCCGCCATCTCCACGACCCGGATCCCGGACAGCGCCCCCATTCTTCGATCAACTCCCCCTGCAAGCCGGACCGCCGCTAGGCGGCTCGACTGCGCTTGGCGTCTATGGCCTCGAACATCGCCTCGACTCGGCTGTTGACCAGCTCATCCTTGTAAAAGGAGTCGTCAGTCACGTCGCCCTCGAAGGTCGATGTCTGAATCCCCAATTGCTTGCTGGCTGCGTCCGCGATCAGGAATTGCGGATTGGTGAAGGCGCGGCAAGTGCGCGATGCGTGCAAAACCATGCCGTCGACCTCGTATTGTCTGCACAGCTTGAGAATTTGCCCGATCAGAATCGGCGCACTGTGATTGTTGGGGCAGACCAGATAATTCTGCGCCATGCCGAGCACCGGATCCTTCGGATCGATGAGATCGGGCTCCTGCCAGAAGGCCATGTGGGTGTAGCGGCCGGCCACCACCGCCGCATCGTATTTGGCAAACTTTTCAGCCAGCCAGCCGACCTTGTTCCAATTCATGATGCCGTCGAAAAACAATCGATATTTTTCTTTGTGGACCGCGCCCTCGGAGCGCGTCACGCGTTCGGCCACCTCGTCCCGCACGGCTTGGAAGAAATCGACCATCGGCTTGCCCACCGGCAAATGGTTGATTGGCGCAATGCTCGCCACCCAATCGAAGAAACTTGCGGGGGCGGGCCGCTTGCTGCACATGGCCATCGCCTCCAAGCGCAGCTCCGAGCCTCGCTTGACCTGACGCATGAGTTCGCGCAACCGGTCCCAGTCGTAGGGCTTGCCGGTCTGTTGCTCGATGAACACGACCATATCGCGCAGCTGCTTCGCCACATACTGGGAGGTCTCCTCCCACTCCTGACCCTTCAAATAGCCGGCGTCGGGTTTCTGCGCCCAGATCCAAGGCAGCGACACGTTGAAGATCGGAATTTTTTTCCCGAACAGACGCGACGTCATTTCGTCCCACTGCTGCCCGGTGCTGCAGTACGCATAGGCGCTGATGATCATGTCGGGCGCCGGCAATCGGGAAGACAAGTACTTGTCTTCCGCCATGCTCACGAACGGAGCATCCGGTGGCACCGGATTGCGCAGATTGGTGACCGCGCACCCCAAATGCGTGCGCGCGTAAGAACAGAGCTCACGCTGATAACCGCGTTCCTCGGCCGCCTTTTGCGCCGGACCTTCCTGATGGCGCGCGGCCAGCATCGCCGAATAGGCCTCTCCATGCACCCAGCAGATGTCCGCCGCCTGCAGGAAGGGGTTGATGGCGGATCCCTCGTACCAACAAACCAGTTTTCCCTGCTCCTTCGCGCGGAACACCATCTCCCAATACTCGTTCACCAGCTTGCCGCCGAGTTTGGTCGCGGCGAGCTTGTTCGCTTTCTTCACATCGGGCGTTGCCAGAGTTTGCATGTGCGTGTCCTTTACAAGGTTCGAATCAAGGGTTGTCGTTACGCGGCTTGCCGGCGCCTGACGATCTCCACGAAGGTCTCGACCCGGGTGCGCAAGCCCTCCAGCGCCACGCCCTCGTGCTCGGTCTCGATCAGCAGATGGGGCACATTATGGCGCTCGAAAGCCTCCTTCACTTCCGGGTAGTAATACATGTGCGGCTCGCAGAATTTCGCCATGAGTACGATCACGCCCTCGGCGCGTTCCTCTTTGACCGCATTGATCAGGTAGGCATCCCAGTCCACGTTGTTCTGTACGCGGGTCGGGCACGGTACCTTGGTGTTGCGCGCCATGTACCACTCGGCGAGCGCATCGACGGGATCTCCCGTCTCGCGCACGTCGGTCGAGATATAGCGGAACCCATGATAAAGGTCGTCCCCGACGATGGTTGCTCCGCAGGATTCGATCAAATCGAGAATCTCGAGTTTGGGAGCCTGGCAGAAGTGCCCGGACAGATGCAGCCGGACCTCGTCGCCCGCGCGCGCGCCGAGACCCTCGACGTGCTGCACCAGGGGTTCGAGCAACGCGGTGTGCTCGGCCTTGTCCATGATCATGCTGGACTTGACGATGTGCTGCATTTGAAGCGACGTGAGCCCACTGCGGCCTTGCTTGCGCAGCTCGTAGAGCCGCCGGATGAGCTGCCGATTGCGGTTGAAGATACGGATGCTGGCGCGCAGCGCTTCGGGGTCGACCGGATGACCCACCACTTCCTCGAGCTCGCCCTTCAGGCCGGTCAGGCTTTCGACGGCGCGACCATGGGTCCACGGGTCGTTCATCGAGGAGATCAGCTGGTAGAAAATCACCCGGGTATTCGGCAACTGCATGCGGATCGCATCCGCGGCCCCGAGCAGTTGCACGCAGTGATCGCCGAACAGGATCACATCGAGCAGGGCAAAGTCGCCCTTCGCCGCCTGGTCCACCAAGCTGCGGGTGAACCCGCAGTAGAATGGATACAACAGTCCGTGCCCGACGGTGATGGCTTCCTCGGATTCTTGCAAGATCAGCGGCAACGTTCCCGCGGCATGTCCGAGTTCGCCTGGAAAGTTCATCGGGAAGGAGCCCACGACCTTGCGGCCGGTGCGCTGTTTCCACGCCGCCGCGTATTCCAGAGGACGGGCGGCCGCAGCCGCGAATGGCGCCAGATAATTCTTCATATTGACTTCCCCGTTGCGCGGCTGAGGGCCCGATGACACGCGCTGCCCAAGGAACTATAGAGAGCCTGGCTCAGTAATGCAAGCTGGCATTATTAATTAATGAATTCTAACCATCTAGAGGCGGCACGAAATATTAAATATATGATTTCATTATATTTTTTACTGAAAATATTAATAAATAATACTCATTAATGATGCAATGCACCCGACTACCCTGTCTTGCGGTGTGCCACTCCCGGCCGTTATCGCAGTGCGCCTCACTACATTCAAGTAGGCTGCATCGGGAGTTCGCCCGATTGGATGGCCTGCAGGATCTTGAACTTCTGCAGCTTGCCGGTTTCGGTGGCGGGAAAAACCGTTGCGAAGCCCCACGAGCGCGGCGTTTTAAAGGCGGCGAGATGGGCGCGGCAGAATTCATGCAGCTCGACCGGTGTGGGAGGCTCGAGCGGGTCTTTGGGAATGATGACCGCCGCGACCTGTTCACCCCAATGCGCGTCCGGAATCCCCACCACCGCGGCGGCGCCCACTTTGGGGTGCTCCAGAAGAAGCAATTCGATCTCGCGCGGATAGACGCTCTCGCCGCCGCGCTTGATGAGGTCACGCAGGCGTCCCGTGATCTTTAGATAGCCGCGCTCGTCCATGGAGCCGAGATCTCCCGAATGCAGCCAACCCTCCGTGTCGATGGTCTTCGCGGTCGCCTCTGGCATGTTGAAGTAGCCGATCATGGTCTGGTAGCCGCGAATGCAAATCTCGCCCGCAGCGCCAATGGGCAGCACCGCGCCACTATCGGGATCGCCGATCTTCACCTCGACGTGCGGCATGGGCTGCCCGATGGTCTGCGCTTGATCGTCGATGGCATCGCCGGGATCGACCGCCGAGATCACCCCCTGCATCTCGGTCTGTCCATAGATATTGCACAGACTGCAACCGAGTTCGCTCCGGGTTCGCAGAATCAGGTCGGCTTCGACCATGGCGGCGCCGGAAACGAGATGGCGCAAGGTGCTCAGGTCATAGTCGCGCCGCTTGGTGCTGGCTAGAACGGATTCGATCATGGTGGGCACCAGCAGCGAATAGGTGCCCCGCTCGGTCGCCACGAGCTGCAGAAAACCCTCCGCATCCCAGCCCGGTGCAAGCACGTGCGTGGCGCGGCGCATGAGCGCACCCACGGCCGCATGGCCCAACGCGCCGATGTGAAACATCGGCATGGGGTTCACGAATACCCCGCCCAACTCCAGGCCGCCGCGCTCCTGTGTGAAATTGGTGACGTTGACGATCCCCCGATGGTGCATCACGACGCCCTTTTGCGCGCCGGTGGTGCCCGAGGTGAACATGATGATGCACGCATCGAGCGGCTTGAGCGAGGGCAACGCTGCGCGCGATTTGGCGGTCTGAAGGAACTCGGCGAATTGAGAAAAGGGGATCACTTCGCGCAATGTGGGAAGCTGCGCCCGAACCGCGCTGGCCGTTGCGAACGTATCGTGGCCGCGGTACTCCTCCATGGTGAAAAGTCCCGCGGCCCCGGAATTGTCGAGCACATATTGCAGCTCGCGCGCCTTGTATGCCGGGTTGACGGTAACCAGGATGATTCCCGCCAGTGCGCAGCCATAGAGCATCAACTCCCATTCGGGAATGTTCGAAGCCCAAACGGCCACACGCTCGCCGGGCTCGAATCGACTCAACAGCGCGCCCGCCACGCCTTCGGCTTCGTGCAGTAGCTGCAAATAAGTCCAGCGGCGCCGACGTGACGTATCGGCCGTTCCCTCGACCAGCGCAAGCCGATCGGGAAACTCGCGTGCGGCCGCGCGCAACGCATCTCCCAGCGTGCACTCGAGCAGCGGGCGCGATCGATCCACCGGCCAGTAAGACCGCGACAAGCGAACAGCGTGAGGGTGCTCGAGATTGTTCATCGTACTTGCACGCTAATTTACTATACGTTAGCGTCTTCTTTGCCGCCAGCGGAGCGAAGCATGGATTTCAGCTTCTCGGACGAGCAAAAGCTCATCGCAGACACGGTACGCGCGTTCGCCGCAAAGGAATTGCTGCCCAAATACGCCTACTGGGATCGGCACGACGAATTTCCGCGGGTGCAGTGGCTGCAAATGGGCGAATTGGGACTGCTCGGCCTGCGCGTCATGCCTGAACACGGCGGTCAGAATCACGACGGCGTCACGGCAGGCATCGTGATGGAGGAAATCGCGCGCGGAGACTTCAATTGCGGCTACGGACTGCTGCTGTGCTGCTTCACCGGCGACATTCTCGAGAAGTTCGCGACTTCCTCCGTCAAGGACTCGTGGCTTCCACCCATGGCGAGAGGCGAAAAAGTCATCTGCACGGCGCTGACCGAACCGCATTGCGGATCCGATGCTTCCGCCATCAGGACGCGTGCTGTGCGCACGCAGCGCGGCTACGTTCTCAACGGGGAAAAGTCCGCGATCACACTGCTCATGGTGGGCGCGGCGGCCGTGGTATTCGCCAAGACCGATCCCTCGGCCGGGGCGAAAGGCATATCCGCCTTTTTGGTGCCGCTCGACCGGCCGGGCATCAGCCGCCATCCGTATTCCGATCTCGGCGCCCGAGGCATCGTCCGCGGTTCGCTGTTCCTCGACGGCGTGGAGATCCCGCATGACCATCTGATTGGAAAGGAAGGTGAGGGCTTCACCCAAGTCATGCAGGCATTCGACCTCACACGCGCTCTTATCGGCCTCATGTGTCTCGGAGCCGCGCAGGTCACCGTGGAGGAGACCGTCGACTACCTCAAGCGACGTAGCGCTTTCGGCAAAGCACTCTCTTCGTATCAAGGAGTGACATTTCCGCTCGCCGAAGCCGCAGCAAAGCTGCAGATGGCGCGCTGGCTGTGCTATCGCACGCTGTGGCTTCGCGACCAAGGACTGCCGCACACCATGGAGGCCGCCATGTGCAAGATGCAGGCGCCGGAGATTTCCACTGCCGTGATCCACGAGTGCCTCATCCTGCACGGACACTACGGATACACCAAAGATTTCGCGGTCGAACAGCGCTTGCGCGATGTCATCGGCCAGGAGATCGCAGACGGCACGCCGCAAATTCAGAAAATAATCGTTGCGCGGCACCTGTTCGGGCGCGACACCAAGGGCCTATAGCGCTCCCACGAACGCAGCCACATCGAAGACATCCTGCTCGGTGAGCGCCGACGGATACAATTTCGGCATCACCAGGGCACTGTCGGTCCGCCCCACCGGGTTCATGATCCAAGCGGAAAGCTCGGGCGGGGACAAGCGCTGGCCAATGGCTTTCAGCGACGGACCCGTGAGGCCCTCGCCGCGGCCACCAGGACAGGCCGCGCAATTTCGCGCAAACAACTGGGCGCCGCGTGCCGCATCGCTCGCACCGATGCGCAGCCCCGCCGGCTCGCCGGAAGCGACGGCCGCATTCGCGGCTCCGCCCAGGCGAAAGATGACGATGCTGGGCAGTCCGGACTCGCCCCACACCAGACGGGAGACATTGCCCGATGTGGCGGCAATGTATTGAGTCTCGCCGATCTGGTAGGTGATGACGCCGCCGGCGACGGCGCCGCCGGTGGCGTACTTGAAGACCACTCTGCCGTCATTGCTGTCCAATGCGTACACGTTGCCGCTCATGTCGCCCGCAAAAACCACCCCGCCTGCCGTGGGCGTGATGCCGGAAACCACCGGAGCCGCGGCGTGGAAACGCCAACGCACGCTGCCGGAGGCGGCATCGACCGAGGTGATCCAGCCGCTCGGCGGCGGATCGGACACGAATTTGAAGGTGCCGCCCATGAACATTTCGCCGGGCTTGAATTGCGACTTCTCGTTCTTCCTCACGTCGGCGCACCAGTCGACGGCACCCACCACGATCGCGTGGTGGGGCGCATCGAATGCCGGACCATTCCACTCCACGCCGCCGACGACGCTCGGGCAGGTGCGGAGGAATTGAGTGGTGACCGGACGATCTTGATTGAGGACCGTGGTGACCGCGACCTTGAATTTCAGTTTGTGGGTGCGTCGATCGAGAACCGACAGATAGCCGTCCTTGGACCCCAGAGCGATCGCAGGTGTGCCATCGCCCAAATTGAATAGCATGGGTGCGGCACCCAGGTCATAGTCCTTGTCATCGCGGCTCGCGAGTTGATACCACCATTTCAGACGACCCGTACGGGCATCGAGCACCAACACCGAGTTGGTGAAGAGATTGGCTCCGGCGCGTGGTTTGGCATCGAAATCGGCGCCCGGGTTGCCCACCGGGACGAACAACTCGCCGCTTTCGGGATCGAGCGTGAAGGTCGACCAGGTTCCGCCGCCGCCGGTTTGTGCCGAATCCCCGGCCCAGGTGTCCGCGCCGAACTCTCCCGGTGCCGGGATGGTGTTGAATTGCCACAACTGACGGCCGCTTGCGGCGTCGAAGGCAAACATACGCCCGCGCACGCCGAAATCACCACCGGCGATGCCGATGAACACCATGCCGTTCCATGCGAGAGGCGCGGCCGCCAGCGATTCACCGCGGGTGGAATCGCATGGCTTGATTTTCCACAGCAGCGAACCTGTCTTGGCGTCGAGCGCCAGCAGGCGGCAATCGGTCGTGCCGCGAAAAATATGCCCGTCGGCGAACGCGAGGCCGCGCACTACCGGCAGCGGCTCGGGGCCTTCGGGCGTATAGACGCTCTTCCATGCCACGCTGCAGTCGGCGGGATCGAGCGCCACCGTGGCGTCTCGGGCGGTGAGATAGATCAGGCCGTCGACCAACACCAGTCCGGATTGAAAACTGCCCCCCGTATCCACGCGAACGCGGCAAACTTCCCCGAGGAGCGCGGCGTTCTGCGGGGTGATCTGGCCGAGCGGAGCGAAGCGATCGCCGGCGTAGTTCAGGTTCACGGTCGGCCAGGGCGTCACTTCCGCGGCAAGTCCGCCGCCCGGCGCCGCCAACCAGGCCCCCCAAAGCAAGCCGATCACCCTGAGCAGACGCCGCATCATTCCTGTCCTCGGTGTGACGTGACCATGCCGGCTACTTTGCCGCGTACTGTTCCTCGCCCGCCGGACGGTACAAGGCGGCATAAACGTGCGGGTCGAGGGCGGCGCTGATGTGCATGCCACCGTCGGCCACCGTCTTGGTCAACGCCTCGACCGCCGCTTCCGGGTTGTCGCTGTCGATGGTGTAGATCACGCAATAGCTCCAATGCGAAACGTCGTTGATCTTGCTGGCGAAACGGAAGCGCTGTGCGGAAATGAAGCCCGGCACATTGAGCACGTCGCGCAAGTGCTGATGCTCGTACCAGATGTTGTACTCCGCTTCTTTTCCCGCCGCGGGATCACTCAATACGATGAACTTGCTCAGCATCGCTTACCCCTAGTCGAAGGCCACATTGTGTCGTCCCTTGGTCTGCAGCATGGCGCGCGCTTCGTCGGGCGTCGCGATCTCCAGGCTGAGTTCCTCCAGAATGCGGCGGATCTTGGCCACCTGCTCCGCATTGGAGTGCGCCAATTTCCCGCGGCCCGCGTAGAGGCTGTCTTCGAGACCCACGCGCACGCTCCCGCCGAGGATGGCGCTCAGGGTGGTAAAGGCCATTTGATGGCGCCCGGCCGCGAGCACCGAGAGGTAATAATCGTTGCCGAACAGCCGGTCGGCGGTCGCCTTCAGATGCATGAGATTCTCCGGATCCGCGCCCATGCCGCCGAGAATGCCGAAAACGCCCTGCACGAAGAACGGGGGCTTTGCGAGCCCGCGGTCGGCGAAATGCGCGAGATTGTACAAGTGACCGATGTCGTAGCACTCGAACTCGAAGCGGGTGCCGTTGTCGCCCATCTCCTTCAACCCACGCTCGATCTGCGCAAAGGTATTCGACAGGATGAGATCCTTGGTCATCTCCAGATAGGGCTTTTCCCATTCGTGCAGGAAGGTTCCGATCTTGCCTGCGGCGCCCGAAATGTTGAAGTTGAGCGAGCCCATGTTCATCGATGCGATTTCAGGCTGCGCCCACAGCGCCGGGGCCAAACGCTGATCCAAGGTCATGCCAAGGCCGCCGCCGGTGGTGATATTGATGATCGCGTCCGATTCGTGCTTGATGCGCGGCAGGAATTGCGCGAACAACTTGGGATCCTGACTCGGTTTGCCGTTCTGCGGTTCTCGCGCGTGCAGGTGCACCATGGCCGCTCCGGCTTCGGCCGCGGCGATCGCCTCATCGGCGATTTGCTTTGGCGTGATCGGCAGGTGGGGCGACATGGTCGGGGTGTGGATCGACCCCGTAACGGCGCAGGTGATGATTACCTTCCGCGCTTGGCGCATGACCTCATCCCGCCGATTGGCTCATGCGCCGTACTTGGAGTTGAGCAGCGCCGTGTCGTAGTACTCTTCGAAAGACTTTACCTTTCCGTCGACGAAGCGCCACACCTGCACATAGCGGCCGGTATAGGCGAGGTGCTTGTTGCCCCAAGTCTTGCCGGCCTGCACGTCGATCTTGCTGTGCGAGCGGGTGACGATGACATTCGGATCCTCGCCGGGAATGAATTCGTCCACGAACCAATCGAAGCGGCCTTTCATCTCATCGAATATCGGGTCCCAGAAGCCTTTCACGGCGCTCCAGCCCGCGTGCACCCCCACCTGGCAAACGGCGATGTCGCCGCTGACGAAGGGTGTGACCACTTCCGGGGAGTCCTTGACCCAAAGCGAATAGAACCGCGCTTTGTCCTTCAAGTAGAGCGAGAAGAACTCGACGATGGTCTCCATGTTGCGCTTCGCCACCTCGCTCTTGGAGGAAATGGGCGTATACAGCGTGACGCCATTGACGATCGTTTCCATGAGAATGTCCTAGGGTTTGACGTGCGAAGGCAGCGCGTCGAGGATCACCGTCTTGTTCTCGAGGTAGGGACGCAGGCCGTCCACTCCGCCCTCGCGGCCAACTCCCGACTGCTTGAATCCACCGAAGCCGATGCGCATGTCGCTGCGGAACACGTTGTGACCGACCGTGCCCGACCGCAGCTGGCGCGCCGCGGCGTAGGCCCGATCCGGATCGTTGGTGAACACGCTGTTGTTGAGTCCGTAAATGGTATCGTTGGCGAGCTCGATGGCGTGTGCCTCGTTCTTGGCCGGGATGACGCAAAGCACCGGACCGAAGACCTCGTCGCGCGCGATCGTGGATTGATTGTCGACGTTGCCAAACACCGTGGGCTCGAAGAAAAAGCCGCGGTCGAGGTGCGCCGGGCGGTGCCCGCCGCTCGCCAGGGTGACCCCATCGCTCACCGCCTGCGAAACAAACTGCTCCACCCGATCTCTCTGCCGTCGCATGGCGAGCGGGCCCATCCCGGTTCCGGAGTCGAACGGATCGCCGATTTTCACGGCTTTGAACGTGGCGCCGAGCGCCTCGACCATACGATCGTGCCGTTCCCGCGTGACGATCACCCGGGAGAGTGCGGAACAGACTTGCCCACTGAGAAAACAGCTGTAGCCTGCAATCGACTTTGCCGCGACATCCACATCGTAATCGTCGAGAACCACCGCGGCAGACTTTCCACCCAGCTCGAGCGTAAAGCGCGCCACGCGCTCGGTGCACAGGGCCGCAATGCGCTTGCCGGCCACGCTCGATCCGGTGAAGGCGATCTTGTCGACACCGGGATGGCGGACCAGCCGCTCGGACGGTCCGCGATCCGCCGTGACCACATTCAGCACCCCCGGCGGCAAACCAATGGCTTCGGCGATTTCCGCCATGATGTAGCCCGACGCCGGCGCCTCGGGTGAAGACTTGAGCACCACGGTACAGCCGGCGAGCAGCGCCGGCGCAATGTTGTACGCCATGATGTTGATGGGAGCGTTCCACGGAATGATGGCGCCCACCACGCCCACCGGCTCGCGCACCAGCAGCGCAACCCGTCCGCCGCCGGGCGGATGATCGAACCGCTCCTCGAACGGGAAGGTATCGGCCAGGCTCGCGTAGTAGTCGTACACGGCGCCGACGGTGCCCGCGAAAGCTTGCGCCACCGCATGCACCACACCCATCTCGTTGGGCCAGACAGCCGCGACGTCCGCCGCACGTTCATTGAGCTTCTGCCCCATGGCACGCAGATAGTCCGCGCGCTGCGCGTGCGTCATCCGTGGCCAGGGACCCCGGTCGAACGCTTCCCGCGCCGCCGCCACGGCGCGATCGATGTCTGCCTCCTTGGCGTCGGCAACGCGCATGTAAATTTGCTCCGTCGCCGGGGCGATCACCGTGATCTGATCGGCGGACGAAGGTTTCACCCAGCCGCCGCCGATGAACAGGCTCTCCGGACGGCGGACTATTTCTGCAACGGATCGCGCGATCATGTTTGTCCCTCCATCGGCAGCGCAGGTCGCACCATCAGAACTTCACGCCAGCCTCGGCGCCGAAGGTCGCAGGCGGCGCCATGGAGCCGTAGATCGGATAACCCCATAGGGCCACGGTGAGAATCTTGCTCGTGGCAACCAATTGGTTGGTGACGTTCTTGCCCCACAGCGAGGCGTACCATTTGCCATTCGGGCTGTCGTAGCGCAGCAGCGCATTGAGCCGCGTGTTGGCCGCCTGGCTGAGCGCCTCTGCGTTGAACTCTGAGAAGTAGATTCGCGACGCATATTCTGCATCCAAACGCGCCGTGATCGTGGCGCCGTTCGTCACTGGGAACGCATACGAAGGACCGAGATCGGCTGTAACCTTTGATGCGCCCGGCAACAGATTCCCGGCCAGATTCTGCGGCACCGGATTCGCCGACGTATCGAGCGGATTGACCGAGTTGAAGTTGGTGAACGTCGCATCCAGATAGGTCACGTTGCCCTCGATCGTGAACTGATTCGTGACCTTGGCGCGCGTCGAGAGCTCGATGCCCTTGTTCTTCGCAGAGGCCGCATTCACCGTGAGGGTGCCAAGGCCGATGATTTTGTTCACCTGAAGATCGGTGTAATTGTAGTAGAACACCGCGCCGGTCAGCTCGAGGCGTTTATCCAGGAACAACCCCTTGAGGCCTGTCTCGTACGCCCAGATCTTTTCTGGATCGATCGGCGGATTCACCTGTCCCACGTCGAAAGTACCGCTCTTGAATCCGTTGGTCGCCGAGGCATACCACAACACATCCTTTGCCAGATCGTACTCCACACCGACCTTGGGGTTGAACGCGCTCCAGGTCTTGCGTTGATCGATGGGTTGCGGAACCGGCGGAATCCCCGCGAAGAAGCCGGTGGACGCTCGCGTCTCATCGCTGAAACGTCCGCCGAGAGTGACGCGGAATGCCGGTGTGAAGGAATAGGTGCCTTGCGCATACGCCGCGTAGGCGTTGATCGGCATTTGCCCCGATTGTTCATACAGCGGGACGCCAGGACCAAACACGCCTGTGAACTGAGGAAAGGGGACCGGCACGAAATTCTTCAAATCCTCATGGAAATAATCGAGGCCGAAGATCGCATTCCAACGATCAGTGTTATAGGACAGATATAACGATTCGCTGAGCTGCCGATCCCATTCGTTATAGCCGCAATCGCCGAGGCCCGCCGAGGTCCCGTCGCAGTCCTCGGCATTATGCCGGTCGAAATGACGCCAGCCGGTGATCGAATTCAAGGACCAGTTATCGTTCAAATCGACCTTCACAATTCCCGTCTCTGCCACGCCTGTCCTGGTATTGGTGATCCCCGTTAGGTTGGTCGCCACGTTCTGCGAATTGATCACCGCGATGCCGGGCGGAATCGGACCGTTGGCATGCAGACCGGCCAGCGTGTTCCCCGGATACGCGCCAAAGTCCGCCACGTAGTAGTCATTGTCGGCTTCGTGGGTGAATTCGGTGATTAGCTTGACGTCTACCTTGTCAGAGGGCTTGTACTCCAGGGTGAAGCGCGCATTTTGCCGATTCGCATCGTTGATCGGATGGTGCGACCCGTAGTCATAGCCGTAGCCGCTGTGGTTCAAGAAATCGAAGGCCACGCGGCCGAGCAGCGTGCCATCCGAATTGAGCGCACCGCTCAACGCGCCTTGGGTGCGATGCAAGTCGTAGTTGCCGATGGTCTCATCGATATAGCCGCTGAATTCCTGGGTCGGCGCATTGGTCACGAGATTCACGGCACCGGCCGTGGCATTTCGGCCGTACAAAGTGCCTTGCGGGCCGCGCAAGACTTCGACGCGCTCCACGTCGTAGAAAGAGCCGAGCTGTGCCGCCGGCCGGGCGACGTACACGCCGTCCACGTAGAACGCCGAACTCGGGTCGGCGCCCGACGCGAACGAAGTCAGACCGATGCCGCGGATGAACAGGCGGTTGCCGCCGAACTGGTCGCCGTCCTGTACGCCCGGAGAGACGGATTGCAGGTCATTGAATGCCTGGACCTGATGTTCGGACAGCGCCGAGGCATCCAGTGCCGTGATCGACAGGGGCGTATCAATGGCGCGCTGCTCGCGCTTCTGAGCGGTGACAATGATTTCGTCGAGTTGCCCCGTCTGCGCCGATCCGGGTGTTGCGGTCGGCCCCGCAGTCGAGCCCGCCTGGTCGGCGGCCATGGCGAACGTCGGGATTGCGATGGCGGCGCAGGCTATCGCCAGGGCGGACGCGCCAACGTGCGTGAATTTGAGAGACCTCGTGCGCTGCGATGCCATTTAGAAACCCCCGTAGAAATCGTTGTTCTATTCCCGGAGGGTTTCAGCATCCGCAGCCAGCGGATTTCGCCACCTCCGAGGCGTCCCCCCGCGTTGCGCCAATGCGTCGTGCGGTCCGTGCCATCGGGCACCGCCATTTCGCTCGGCAGTCGCGGAGGCGACTACCTCGCGACAGTACTACGGTACCATTCGACATGCAAGCGTACTATCTGGATGTAATCCAATCTCAGACGGTGGGCGAAAGGGCTCAGTAGCGGCCTAAAAGTGAGCTAACGAGGCAACTTGCGTATTTGCAGGGCCAGTTATTCCGTACGGAACCGTACGACATTCCTGCGCCACGCGGCATTTACCTAAACGAGGTGTGGGTTCCACGGACGGGCGCTGCTATCCACAGGCAACCGCCTATTTCGCCCGGGCTGCCAACCGTTCCAGGTCAACCGTGGCTTTTTCGAGACGCGCCGCCACTTCCTGCAACCTACCGGGCGCTGGGTCTGTTTCGGCCGTCATGCCACGCATGATGACGGTGGCAATACCGTCAGCTACCTCGTCGATTGCAAAATCACCCTCCCCACGCAAGAACTTCCAGGTGGAGTGCTCGATGCAGCCGAATACCATGTCGCGCAGCAGGGCCGGGGATACGTCGGAGCGAAATTCTCCCGACGCGACGGCGGATTCGAACACTTCCGACACCTCCGCGGTAAAGCGCCGATTCAGTTTGAAGGAGCGGGTATGCCGGTAGTCCGGATCTCGTCGGATCTCGAGCAGCATATAGCGGCTCAAGGCGGGTTGACTGCGGATCGCCTGCAGGGCCCGCCAAGTCAGATGCCGCAGCCGATTCCAGGTGCCGCGGATCGATGTCAGATTGGAATCGGAGGACAGGACCTCCTCGAACCAATCGTCGACCACCTTGGTGAGCAGGTCGCGCTTGTTCTCGAAGTAGCGGTAAAGCGTGCCCTCGACGATGCCGGCTCGATCGGCGATTTCAGACATGAGCGCGTTCTCATAGCCCCGCTCGGCGATCACCTGGCGCGCGGCCGCCATGATATCGGCCACCCGCCGCTCCTGCGGCAGACGCACAGAGGCTCGCCGGGCCGGCTTAATGATTGCCATGGATCGGGGCTTCCATCCTCAGTAAACAGTTATTCTACAACGCTTCAAGGTATCGACAGGGGAGTACCCGCGATGAACAAGCGGGTGAGATACGAGGTCTTTATCTGCCAGAGGCCGCCGAGCTTTTCATAGGTCTCGTGATAATGGCCGAATCCATTGAGCATCAGTTCGCCCGACGGCAACCTCAAGATATCCTCCATGGGCACGATGCCGCGTGCGGTATTCGCCGAGATCACGTCGATCTCCGGCGTATGCCCGTGATGAACGGTGATCAGGCTCTCCACTGCGCCGCGAATCATCGCCACGATGGCTGCACGACCGCGAAAAACCCGCTCCTCGCCGCCCAGCGGCGGCGTGAAATCGCCAGTGGCAGGCTGGCGCACGCTATTGACCGCGCGCAAATCGAAAACCGCGTCGACTGCAAAGACGCTGTTGAGACCCTCCCAGTTCTTGGTGTCCAGCTCTCGAAAATAGCGCGCCTTGAGCTGCTTGATATCTTCGATTGCGGCCAGCTTGTCCAACACGCCGAGCAACGCCCACCTCCAGCAATCAACCTTTCCCCGTCAAACTTTGACCAGGACGTCATCGCCGTCGATGCGCACTTCGTAGCGCACCAGGGTCAGATCCGGGTCGTCGTCGCACTCGCCGGTGCGCAGGCTGAAATTGTAGCCGTGCCAGGCGCACGACAACGATTCCCCATCGAGCACCGCATCGCGTAGCGGGCCGCCCGCATGCGGGCAGATCGCCGGTGTCGCGATGAAAGAGCCGGCCCACTTGAAAACCACCACGCGTTTCCCATTGACGGACGCGCAAAAGCGGTCGCCCCCGGAAAAAGCGCTCAAGGAGCCGGCGCGATAAAAGCCCTCCGACCCGCTCATCGGACCTTGAACCGCACGGGCAGAGTCTTTGGTCCGCGCGCGAAATAGGTGTCGGTCCACACGATATCGTCGTTCAGAGGCATCAATTCGGAGAAGCGCTGCAGCAGCAGCGTCACCGCAATCTTCGACTCCAGGCGCGACAAGTATTGCCCCAGGCAATAGTGCGGGCCGTAGCCGAAGGAAATGATCTCCTTCGGGTTTCGGTTCAAATCGAACGACTCGGAGTTTTCGAACTTGCGGGGATCGCGATTCGCCGAACCCAGCAGGGACAGTACCAACGCGCCCTCGGGTATGGTGGTCCCGGCCAGTTCGGTATCGCACATGGTATGCCGGAACAGCATCTGAACCGGGCTGTCGAAACGCAACACTTCCTCGATCAATAGCGGGATTTTCTCGGGATTTGCCCGTACCGCGGCTTCCACGCCCGGCTGCGCCCTGAACATGGAGCAGGTGATACCGAGCAGGTTGGCGGTGGTCTCGACGCCGCCCAGCAGCAGCAATATCCCGAGGTTCAATACCTCGATGCGCGACATGCGCTGGCCGTTCACTTCCGCATGGATGAAACCGCTCATCAGGTCGTTGCCTGGCTCCTTGCTCCGGCGGTCATAGATCTCCTCGAAGTACGCGCGCGTCGACTTCGAGCTGCGCTCGATCTGCGCCAGACGCTCGGGCGGAAAGGCGGCACGGCCCGCCGCGGACAACAGGTCGTCCACCCAGTGCTTGAAGTCGGCGCGCCGCTCGACATCAACGCCCAACACCTCGCTGATGACCGTCGCCGGAAACAGCCCGGAGAACTCGGCGACGAAGTCGAACTCGCCCTCCTTCCCATACTTGCGGACGATGTCCTCGATCATCTCGCTCGCAATGCGCGTCACCTGGTCCTGCAACAAATTGACCCGGCTCGGCACGAAGATCTTCGCGGCGAGCTTGCGGATTGGAACGTGTTCAGGCGGGTCCAGGGAGATGATCGGCTGCTCTTCCGGTACCGGGTCATATTCGCCCAGCAGTGCCGGCCAGAACTTGGACGAGGAAAAGGTCTTCGGCTCGGTCAACGTCTTCACGACGTCGTCCCAGCGCGATACCGCGTATCCCTGCAGCGACGGAATGAACTTGACGGGAGCCTCGTCCCGCAGCACCGCGTAATACGGGTACGGATTACGCGTGATCGCCGGAATCAACGGATCATAAGTCTGCATGCCACCCCCCAAAAGAAAATCACCTATACAGCGTGCATCTGCGTGCCGCTGCGCCTCATATCACCGCGGTACTCGGCGGCGCCACCACGATCTCCGTCCCCTGACCGGCGGCGGTCGAAGTTCCAGTACTCTTGCAGGCGGGCCCGCAGGCCCGCGCCGTATCCATCGCCGAGTTCACGTCGCGATCCTCTTCGTCGATGACCCGCGAACGCTTGGCAGCCATGCGGATCTCATCGAGCGCGAACAAGGCCGCCCCGAGCGCGCCGGCGATCTGCGGGTCGGGCGGCAGCACCAATTTCTGGCCCACCGCGGTCTCGATGTGATGGACCGCAGCGACGTTCTTGGCGACGCCCCCCGTCATCACGATCGGCGTACGCTTACCGACGCGGCCGACCAACCCCGCGGTGCGGGCGGCGATCGCTGCGTGCACCGCCCCCAGAACATCGGCCTTACCATTACCCTCGGCCAGCAGCGAAATGACTTCCGTCTCGGCGAATGTGGCGCACATGCTGGAAATCTTGAGCGATTTCGTTGCCTGCATGGCCAATGGGCCCATCTCCGGCAGCTTGATATCCACGGCGCGCGCCAACACCTCGAGAAACTTGCCCGTGCCTGCCGCGCAGCGATCGTTCATGGCGAACGTCTCGACCAGGCCGTTGGAGTCCACCGCGATCACTTTGCTGTCCTGGCCGCCGATATCGATCACCAGACGGGCATTCGGGACCAACGCCACCGCGCCGCGCGCGTGACAGGTGATCTCGGTGTACGACTTCTGCGAGACGTCGAGCATGCGACGGCCATATCCGGTGGTCACGGTGAAGCCGACGTCTTGCTGCGTGATTCCGACCTGGCTGAGCGCGCCCGCGATCGAGGCCTTCACCCCTTCGTCGCTGACCGCCCCCATGCTTTCGATGCAGGAGGCCACCACGGTTCCGTCCCCGTCGAGAATGATGGTCTTGGCTGTGGTCGAGCCGAAGTCGATGCCCATTGCATAGGTGGTCATACCGCTCTCCTCGTGAACGTGTGCGTGGGCTCACGCACTCTTGGCAAAATAATTCCTGCGCGAATCCATCGATTCGAGCATCGCCTCCAGGCGCGTGTTGAGGAGCTCGTCCTTGTAGAACGACTCGTCGACCACGTCGCCCTCGAATGTCATCGCCTGCCTGCCGTGCTTCTTGGCGGAATCCGCGATCTGGAATTGCGAGTTGGTCATGCCGCGGCAGGTGCGCGAGGCATGCAGCACCACGCCGTCGATGTCGAACTTGTCGCAGACCCGGTCTATTTCGCCGATCATGATCGGTGCCCCGTGGTTGTTCGGGCAGATGAGATAATTCTGCGCCATGCCCATGATGGGATCGGCCAGATCGATCAGCTGAGGTTCCTGCCAGAATGACATGTGGGTATACCGGCCGGCGACCACCGAGGCGTTGACCGCCGCAAACTTCTCCGCGAGCCAGCCGATTTTGTTCCAGTTCATCATGCCGTCGAAAAACAGCCGGTACTTCTCATTCGGCACTGCGCCCACCCCCTGCGCGATGCGCTCCTGAATCTCCGCCTTGACCAGCTCGAAATAATCCACGATGCGCTGGGTGCCGGGCAGGAAGTTCACGTGCGCGATACTGACGATCCAGTCGAAATAGCTCGCCGGCGACGGTTTGGCCGTGCACAGGTCCATGGCTTCCATGCGAAGCTCCGCCGACTTCTTGATGTACGACATCACCTCGCTCAGGCGGTCGTATTCGAACTTTCGACCGGTATGCTCCTCCAGAAACGCGGCGAGCTCGCGCAGCTGCCTCGCGACGTACTTGGAGCGCTCCTCCCATTCCGATCCGCGCAGGTAGCCCGCATCCGCCCGGCCGCCCCACAACAAGGGGATGGACAGATTGAAGATCGGAATTTTCTTGCCGAAAAGCCGGAAGATCTGCTGGTCCCATTGCTGGCCTGAGCTGCAATACGGGTACGCATTGACCAACATGTCGGGCGGCGGGAGCTTGCTCGTGGTGAGCGCGCGCGCATCCGTCGGGTCCACCGCTGCCTTGTCGACGGCAGCGCGAAGATCCAGCAGTGCTGATCCGATGTGGGTGCGCGCGTAGGAACAGAGCTCCCGCACGTAGCCGCGATCCTCGCCCGCCTTTTGCGCCGGCAGCTCGCCGTGCTTGGCCGCGAGATAGGCCGACCATGCCTCGCCATGCACCCAGGCCAGATCCATGGTTTGGAACATGGGCGGGATGTAGGTGCCGTTGTACCAGACCACCTTGCGGCCATCGTCCTTGGCATTGAACAAATCCGACCAATAATCGTGGACGATCTGACCACCCACTTTGGTGGCGGCCAGCCGATTGGCGGTCTTCTTGGCGGGCGGCATCACGTTGGGCGGAGCGGGTGTGTCGATGGATTGCATGGGTGGCCTCGCTATGAATTCGGTCGGTCGGCGATCAGGCGGCGGCGCGCCGTTTGATGATTTCCAAAAAGGTTTCGATGCGCGTCTTGAACTGTTCCAGCGGCATCGATTCGTGCTCAGTCTCGACCAGCAAGTGGGAGATGCCGTGCTTTTCGAAGGCTTCCTTGATTTCGGGATAATAGTACATATGCGGCTCACAGAACTTCGCCATCAGGATGATGACGCCTTGGGCCTTGCACTTGTTCACCGCCTGTACCAGGAATGCGTCCCAGTCGGCACCCGCATCGGAACGAGTCGGACAGGGAACCTTGCGGTTGCGGGTGAGGTACCACGCTGCGAGCGCTTCGATCGGATCTCCCGTCTCCTCGACGTCCGAAGCGATATAACGATAGCCGTGGTACAGGTCGTCGCCCACGACCACCGCCCCGCAATTCTCGATCAGATCGAGCAGCGCGAGCTTCGGGGGCTGACACAGATGCCCCGACAAGTAGATGGGTACACCGCCAACCCTCGGGGCCGGCTTGGCGGCGATTTCGTCGAGAAGCTGTTCGAGGAGGGCGGTATGGGTTTCTTTGTCCATCACCATGCTCGACTTCACGATGTGCTGCAGCTGCGCCGAAGAGAGGGCGAGCTTGCCAGCGCGGCGCATATCGTAAAGGCGGCGGATCAGCACGCGGTTGCGATTAAAGATCTTGATGCTGGCGGTGAGCGACTCCGCCGTGATGGCCGTGCCGATGACTTCCTCCAGTTCACGCTGCAGCTGCCGAAAGGTCTCCCGTGCCTGCTCCATGGCCCAAGGAGCGTTCATGGAAGAAATGAGTTGATTGAAGAGAATGCGGGTTTCAGGCCTGTTGCAGCGGATTGCATCGGCGGCGCCGAGCAGCTGTACGCAGTGATCGCCAAACATGATGGCGTCGAGGAAATCGTACTCACCCTTCATCGCCTGATCAACGATGCTGCGGGTGTAGCCGCAGTAAAACGGGAACATGCTGCTCAATCCCGCCGTGATCGGCTCATCGCCCTCTTGCAGCAGCAAAGGTAGTGCGCCGGCGGCGTGCGCCAGTTCGCCCGGGAAATGCATGGGAAATGACCCGATTACGCGCCGGCCGGTTTCCGCCTTCCATTGGCGTGCGCCCTCCAGCGGGTGCTGCGCGGCCTGCTCGAAGCGTGAAATCAACTGCTCCAAGGCTCGATCTCCTTAGTGCCCGCTCAACCGGGATGAAGCCCGCGACATCGTTTGAGTGGCTCTGTGATGGACTTTAATGAACCGCACTCCTTAAGTCAACCATCGATGGAACCTGATTCAATTTAAAATAAAAAAGTCTTATTTTTCAATAATTTAAATATAGACACCACGGACCAATACAAAACGGCATCAGCTAGTTTTTCGCAGAAAATTAAGCGCACTGCAGTGCATTAATGAGCGTAATTTATTACGGCGGCATCGGACTGCGAGGAGAGGCTTTCGCCGCACCGGGGCCGAGCTTGTCGGATTCCGCGCCCAGCTTGGCCGACGGGCGCTTGCAGGGAACGGGCAGCAACTGCTTGTTGACTATCCAGTCGCGCAGCACCGGCTTTTGAATCTTCCCGGACGGCGTCAACGGGTAGTTGCTCACGAAGAACCACAGCTCCGGTACTTTTTGGGAGGCCAGGCGGGCTGCGGCATAGCTATAGAGCGCTTCCGCCGACGGCGCATGGTCGGGGTCTTTGGCGAGCAATACCGTCGCAACCACCTCACCCCACTTCTCATCCGGCACGCCAAGCACGGCGACTTGCGATATCTCCGGGTGGTCGAACAAGACGTCCTCGATCTCCTTGGGATACAAATGCATGCCGCCACGGACGATCATTTCCTTGAGGCGCCCCGTGATCTTCACGTAGCCGCGCGAGTCCATGGTCCCCAGGTCCCCGGTTCGCAGCCATCCATCGGCGCGCACCGTGGCTTTCGACTCGGCCGGCAGGGCGTGGTAGCCGGACATGGTTTGATAGCCTTTCACCCAGATCTCGCCGATGGTCTCCAGCGGCAGCGTCTCGGTGCTCTCCGGGTCGACGATCTTCACCTCGACATGCGGCAGGGGCTTGCCCACCGTTTCGGTTTGATCCTCGATCGAGTCGCCCGGCGCGGTGAGCGTGATCGGGCCATTGCTCTCGGTCTGGCCGAATATGATGCAGATCTGGCAGTTCAAGACGCTCTGCGTACGGCGAACCAGGGCTGCGGGCACATTGGCGGCGCCGGACAGTATGGTCTTGAGACTCGATACGTCGCGCTTGGCGCGATCGGGATGATCCAACAAACCCAGGATCATGGTTGGGACGATGAGCGTGGCGTTGCCGCGCTCGGCCTCGAACAATTCCAGCATGAGGCCGGCATCGAAATGCGGCATGAGCACGAAGGTGCCGCGCAGCGCGAGCACCCCCATCTCCGCCACCGCGGAGCCGGCGATGTGGAACATCGGCATGGCATTGATGTGAATGCCGCCGTCCGGAAAACCCATGCGCAGCGCAATGTTGCGCGCCGTATTGATGACCCCGCGGTGATGCAACAGCGCGCCCTTGGGAGACCCCGTGGTGCCCGAGGTGTATTGGATCTGCAGGGTCTGATCCGGCGCGATTTGCGGCAGCGTCCCGGGCCGCTCGCCGGCGGTGAGCAACGCGCCGAAGTCGTCCATGGCGATGAACTCGCGCAGATCCGCAAGGCCTGCGCGACGTAATTCGGCGATCACCTCGTCCAGATCGCGACCCCGATAACTCGACTCGAAAATGATCCCGGCGGCGTTGCAGTTGCGCGTCACGAACTCGAGCTCGCGCGTGGTGTAACCGGGATTCACCGGCACGAGCTGCAGGCCCGCCAGACTCATGCCGTGCTGCAAGAGCACCCACTCGGGTGAGTTCGAGGCATACAAAACGATACGCTCGCCGACCTCGAAGCGCGCGAGCAACGCACGGGCCACGCGCTCCGAATCGCGCAGCAGATCACGGTAGCTCCAGCGCCGCCGCAGCCGCGCATCGGACAGACCTTCCACCAGCGCGATGCGATCCGGCACTTCATCGGCCACCTGGCGCAGCAAATCGCCCAAGGTGATCTCCAGCAGTGATTGCGATCGATCCGCCGGCCAGTACGATGACGTCAATCCGCTACTCACGGGGCACCTTCCTCAAGATACTTTGGGACGGTCACTCTTGAACAACGAGCGGCCGATGATGTGCTTCATGATCTCGATCGAGCCGCCGGCGATCTTCACGATGCGCGCATCCGCATAGGCCCGCGCGATCGGGTATTCCCACATGTAGCCCCAGCCGCCGAACAGCTGCAGGCACTCATCGACCACCTTGCAGTGCAGAGTCGAGAGCCACATCTTGGCCATCGCCGCGTCGACCTCATTCAAATCACCCACCATGAAACGCTCGATGCAGGCATCGGTGAACACGCGGCCGATGGTTGCCTCGGTTTGCAGTTCCGCGAGCTTGAATTGCGTGTTTTGAAAATCTGCGATGGTTTTGCCGAAAGCCTTGCGTTGCGCGACATACTCCACGGTCCATTCGATCACGGTTTCGGCGACCGTCGCAGAGCGGATGGCCTGTGCCAGGCGCTCCTGGGCCAGCTTCTGCATCATCAAATGGAAGCCCTGCCCCTCGCTGCCCAACATGGCGCTCGCCGGAACGCGCAGATTCTCGAAGAACAGCTCCGAGGTGTCTTGCGCCTTCAGCCCCAGCTTCTCGAGGTTGCGGCCGCGGATGAAACCCGGAAGACTGGTGTCGACCAGGAACAAGGTGATGCCTTTCTGCCGGTCGCTCGTCGAGGTGCGCGTGGCGAGCACCACCAGGTCGCAGGATTGGCCGTTCGAAATGAACACCTTCTGGCCATCGATGACGTAGTGATCTCCGTCGAGCACGGCGCGCGTGCGGATGTTGCGCAGGTCCGAGCCGGCGTGCGGTTCGGTCATTCCGAGCGACCCGATCGCCTCGCCCTTCACCATTTTCGGCAGCCAGTGGCGACGCTGCTCCTCGGTGCCGAAGGAATTGACGTAGGTCGCCACCAGGTCGCAATGAATCATGAACCCGGGTCCGGTGAATCCGCTGCGCGCCATCTCCTCGAACACCACTACGTCGAACAGGTAGTCGAGCCCGAGGCCGCCATATTCCTCGGGAATGGTGCAGCAGAGCATTCCGGCCTCCCCAGCCTTGAGCCAAAGGTCGCGCGGCACGATTTGGTCCTTCTCCCACTGGTGGTGATAGGGGCGAATCTCCCGATCGATGAAGGCGCGAACCACGTCGCGGAATTGATCGTGTTCGGGTTTGAAAAGTGATCGTTTGAACATAGGCCTTGCTGCTCAATAGGACTTCGGTTGCTCCAGGACTTTTTCGGCGATGAACGAGAGAATCAACTGTTCGGTGATCGGTGCGATGCGCGTCACCGTGACTTCGCGCAACAACCGCTCGACGTGATATTCCTTCGCGTAGCCGAAGCCGCCAAAGGTCAGAACCGCCTGCAGGCACGCGTCGAAACCCGCGCGGGCGCCCAGGAATTTGCCGGCATTGGCCTCCGGAGCGCACGGCTTGTCGTTGTCGTACAACCATGCCGCCTTGCCGACCATGAGTTGCGCGGCCTCGAGCTGCATCCAGCGCTCGGCCAAGGGATGCTGAATGCCTTGATTCATGCCGATGGGACGATCGAAGACTATGCGCTCCTTGGCGTACGCCGCCGCGCGGCGCAGCGCGTCCTGACCGATCGCCACCCCCTCGATGCCGACCAGCACGCGCTCCGGGTTCAGGCTATGGAGGATGTAGCTGAAGCCCTTGCCCTCCTCTCCAATGCGATCCGCTTCCGGCACGAACAGGTCGTCGATGAAAATGGCGTTCGAGTCCACCGCCTTGCGTCCCATTTTCGGGATGCGCTTGACTTCGATCTTGCTGCGATCGAGGTCGGTGTAGAAAATTGTCATGCCATCGGTGGGCCGCTTGCTGTCCTCGAGCCGCTGCGTGCGCGTCAGCAGCATGATCTTGCTGGCGACCTGCGCGGTGGAGGTCCAAACCTTCTGGCCGCGCACCCGGTAGCCGCCCGGCACCTTGGTCGCAAAAGTCTTGATGGCGGTGGTGTTCAGGCCCGCATCCGGTTCAGTGACCCCGAAGCAGCATTGGTCCTGACCGGCCACCAGACGCGGGATCCAGCGGCGCTTTTGTTCGTCGGAACCGAACACCACGATGGGATGCGGCCCGAACAGATTGATATGCACGGTCGAGGCAGCCGCCATGCCCCCGCCATGTGAGGCAACCTCGTGCATCATGATCATGGCCTCGGTCACGCCGAGTCCCGAGCCGCCGTACGCCTCCGGCATGGTCAGTCCGAGCCAGCCGCCCTCCGCCATGGCACGATGGAACTCGATCGGAAAGCGGCCATCCTCGTCGCGCGCCAGCCAGTAGTCATCGCCGAATCGCTGCACCACGGCCGCAACGCCCTTGCGGATGGCTTCGTGATCTTCGTTGCTCGCAAAATTCATGAGGGGGACTCCACGCTGGGGTTGACGGGTGCAGCGGCGCTCTTGCGCAGCATCAGCGCCTGGCGCAGGCATCGGCAGACGATGTCGTTGCGCTGATTCAGGCCCTCGTGGCGCAGGCCGACGATGCCGGCATCGCGGCGCGACTTGCTTTCGCGGGTGCTGATGACCGTGGTCCGGGAGCGAAGCGTATCGCCGGCGAAGACGGGCAGCGGGAACTCCACATCGGTCATGCCGAGATTCGCGATGGTCGTGCCGAAGGTCGTATCTTGCACCGACAGGCCGATCACGAGGCCGAGCGTGAAGATGGAGTTGATCAATGGCTGCTTGAATTCCGTGCCCGCACAATATTCGGCATCGATGTGAATGCGGGCAGGATTGTAGGTGGCCGCGCAGAACCACACGTTGTCGCTTTCGGTTACCGTACGGCGAATCTCGTGCTCGAACACCTGCCCCACCGAGAACTCCTCGAGAAAGCGGCCGGGCATTATCCAACCCTCCAGCCGCGAATGGCGCTTGCGGCGCGGCTCATACGGGATCCCAGGTGAACACATCGCCGGAGCGATGCAAGGGATAAAAATCGTTCTCGAACATCGGGAATACACGATCGATGATGCTCTGCGGCGTCCAGCCCTCGGCAGTGTGCGCCGTACGGATCGGGCGCGGCTGCGAGAACAGGTAGATTTCGTTGTTGCGCACGCCGAAGATCTGTCCCGACACGGCCTTTGCCTGATCGCTCGCGAGCGCCACAACGAACGGGGCGATCTTCTCGGGAATGAGTTTTTTCAAGCCCTCCACGCGTTTTTTTTGCTCGGGCGTCTCATCGGGTATCGAGCTCACCATGCGGGTCCAGGCGAAGGGCGCCACCGCGTTGGAGCGCACGCCGAACTTCTGCATGTCGAGCGCGATGGCCTTGGATAATCCCGCGATTCCGAGCTTCGCCGCGCAGTAGTTGGCCTGTCCGAAATTGCCAATGAGACCCGAAGTCGAAGTCATGTGAATGAAAGCGCCCGACCCTTGATCCTTGAAATGGGGAGCCGCGGCCCGGCTGACGTTGAAGGTGCCTTTGAGATGGACCGCAATCACCGAATCGAACTCCTCTTCGGTCATCCGGTGGAAGATCGCGTCGCGCAGATTGCCGGCATTGTTGACCACGATGTCGATCCGGCCGAACGCACTGCGGGCCGCCTCGATCAACGCGCCAGCCGCTCGAGCGTCGGCAACATTGCCGCGATCGACCAGTCCGCGGCCGCCCAACGCCTGGATTTCCTTGACCACCGATTCGGCCGGGGTTTCATCGGTGGCCGCGCCCGAAAGCGCCACGCCCAAGTCATTGACCACCACCGCCGCCCCTGCGCGCGCGAGTTCGATCGCCACGCCGCGACCTACGCCGCGGCCGGCTCCCGTCACCACCGCCACCTTGCCCGCCAAGAGCGTTGCGGAACTCGTGCCGCTCATATTCACAGCGCTTTCTCCATCTCGAGCCATTGCGATGCCAGCTGTTCGCGGAACTGCGGCGCGGCGATGCCAATCAGTGCGCGGGCGCGCGCCTGCAGCGAGAGTCCGCGCAACTCGGCCGTGCCGTACTCGGTAACCACACAGTCGGTCTCGTGCCTCGGCACCGTGGTGATCGCTCCGGCCGGAAATTTGGCGACGATTCGGCTGGCCCGGCCGCCCTCGGCGGTTGCCGAGAGCGAGATCACCGAGCGTCCGTTGGCGGCGAGCCGCGCCCCCGTGGAGAAGGCGGGTAGTCCGCCGGCGCCCGCCACCATGCGCCCATCGATGCTTTCTGCGTTGGCCTGACCCCACAGATCCACCGCAAGTGCCGAGTTGATGGCGCAGAAATTGGGGATGGCAGCGATTCGGCGCACGTCATGCGTTTCGCGCACGGGGCGAAAATAAAATGTGGCGTCGCGGCCCACCCGGTCGTAGAACGAAGCGTCGCCGAGCGCCACACCGGCCTCGATCGCGCCTTCGCCGGAAATGACGCCCTCGTCGACCAGCCGCGCGACCGGGGAAGACACCATGCCGGAGTAGACGCGCAGCCGGCGGTGGCCGCCAAGCGCTTCCAGGATCGCTCCCTGCAACCGGCCGACCCCGAACTGCAGTGTATCTCCGTCCCGCACCAGGCCGGCCACATGCGCCGCATGCCGCCGCGTGGTCTCGTCAGCAGCCTCCCCGGCCAGCGTGGGTACGGCTGCAGGACACTCGAAGCGGGCCGAGCACTCCTCGAGCCGCACGCCGAATGAGCCGCGGGTCCTCGGCAGCAGCGGGTTCACATGCGCAATCCGAGTGCGCGCCTTGTGCCATACCGACGGGAGAAAGTCGTAGCTCACGCCCAGCGAGCAGCGGCCCTTCTCATCCGGCGGAGTCACCTGCGCCAGCGCCACGTCGAGGGGTAAGTCCTCTTCCAGATCGCGCACGATGCCGGGGTAATCGAGCGGCATGAGATCGACGCGACCGCTCGGCATGGCGGCGCGCACCGAAGGGGACATGAAGTAAGCGCGCTGCCGGGCGCTCGGATGCAGCGCCAGGTAGTCAGAGCGATTGATGCCTGGGAAATGCACTCCCACGAAGGTGATGCCGCGCGCGTGATCCGCATCGTTGCGCAACGCCTCGTAGAAAGGCAGGCTTTCCCCCGACACGCCGGGCACATACACCATTTGACCCGGGCGCAGGCGATCCACGGCGCCCGCGGCGCTGCCGAGCTCCATCGCGGCCGCGGTCATGAGATGCTCTCCACGAGGAGCCTTGCCGCTCCCTCGATGGCCACCGGGCCGCCCTCGGTCGCTGCCGCAAGCGCCAGATCGGCGACGCGGCCGTCAGACGCGGTGAGCGTCGCTTCGCAGACTATGGCCTTTCCGACCGGAATGACATTGCGGAATCGGCTCCGAAAGTGCAGCAGCGACTGCGCGGGAAATGCCTCGGTCAGCAGCCGCCCCAACAGCGCCATGCCCAGCATGCCGTGCACGATGACGTCATCGAAGCCGGCGCGGCGAGCGAACGCCGTCTCCAGATGCAGCGGATTCAGATCCCCGGAAGCCTCCGCGTAACGCCGCAAGTCGTCCCGCCCCAGCGCCGGGAAGGTCCGCTGTGCAACCACGGTGCCGACGGCGGCGAGTTTGAGAGAACCGGTCATGTCGTCACCGGGGCGGCATTGCGCACGAGGATCACTTGCTGAGTGCGCGCCACCAGCGCGCCGCTTGACTGCCGGATCAGCGTATCCACCACGACGAATTCGAGCTCTCCAGCTTTGCGTTCGTAGATATTCGACACGGTGCGCTCGACCGCCAGTTGATCGCCTGCGCGATACGGCGCGTGGTACTCGAATTGCTGCTCGGCGTGCAACACGCGTTTGAGATCGACTCCCAGCGCGGAAAGTATTTTTCTGGAACTGTTGTCCTCGCCCTCGATCACTTTGAGGTACGTCGGCAGCGCGCTGTCCTCATCGCCTCCAGGCGGCGACGCTCCGATTGCCGCGGCAAATTGCCGCAGGCGCTCGCGCTCCACGGTCACCGTGAATGGCGGGAGGCTGTAGCCGATGAATTGTCGATCGATGGTCATGTCAGGCGAGCGCAGCAGTCAGTTCTTCGAGGCGATCGGGCACACGAAATAGCGAGGCAGAGGATCCGTGCGAGGTTGCGGCAGCGTTTCGGATCGCTGCGGCGCCGCGTTGCCGCAGGTATTCAAATGGCCCGCCGGTGTAGGGCGGATGCAGGCCGGCGATCACAGCAGCCGAATCCGCAAGGCCGGTATCGAACGAGACTCCCGCACACCAGACGCGCGCCGCCTCGAGGGCCACGGCCAGCAGACGGTCCTCCGAATTCGGTGCTGTGGCAGTGTTGGCCGCCGCCAGCTTCGGCAGCAAAACCCCTCCCCGAGTTACGAGAGGCGTCGCCCGCAGCCATCGAGCAAATTCCAATCCGAGCGAAGCGTCGGTCTCGCGCTCCTCGACGCTCACCTCGACCGCCCGACCATGCGTCGTCGGTTCGCTCACCCACACCCCGCTCGCCACGCCGGCGGCCCGCGGCGAATCCGTGGGAGCCTTGAGCCATGCCACGGCATCCCGTGGAGCGCTCCGCTCCGGTGAAGTGAGCAGCGTGATGGCATCGTCGCGCCCATCCGGTGGCACGACCTCGATGCGCAAGGTGCGCAGCATTGCCGCAACCGCGGAGGCATCGGCGCCAAGTACCGCCGCGCGCGGCTTGCGGCCGGCCGCGGGAAGCGTCTTGGCCGCGCGTTGCCGGTCGAGAAACAGCGACCGGATCATGTTGCCGGCCACGGGATCGCGGATCAGCTCCACGAAACAGGTCATCTCCCACTCGCCGGCTGGGGTCATGGGCAGGGCAAAACCGCCGGACACGCATGCCAGGATGGCATCGTAGGCTGGATACTGCCTGCGCTGCTCGCGACTGATGCCCAGCCCTTCCACGAAGTCATCGACGGCCGCGGCGTCGCCGAGCTCGTCCGCTGCACCCGGTGCCCGCCATCCTTGCTGATCCCAGGGGGCGACCGCAGGTTTGCCGGCGAGGGTCAGGGCGCGGCGATGCGCTGCGGCGAGCAATCGATCGGCCGGCACCACTTCGTCGACCAATCCGAGCGACAGCGCGCTGTCAGCCGCTTCCGGCTCGCCGAGAAGCGCCATCCTGAGTGCGGCGCGTTTGCCGATCAGCCGCGGCAGGCGCTGCGTGCCGCCCGCGCCGGGTAGCAGGCCGAGCTTCACCTCCGGCACTCCCACCTGACCGTTCTCGGCGATCACCCGCTGGTTGCAAGCGAGCGTCAATTCCAGTCCGCCCCCGAAGGCCAGCCCCTGAATGGCCGCGACGTATGGCGTGGGAGTCAGCTCCAGCCGTCTGAAGATTCGGCCCAAACGGCCGCACAGCTCGTGCAGCGCCGAGGCGGAATCGTGGCGCGCCCGCTGCGTGAACATGCGCACCATTTCAAGATCGGCGCCGGCGATGAATGCCGTCTTGCCGGAAGTGAGCACGACGCTGCGCACCGCGGGAGTCGCCGACACCCAATCGATGAGATGATCGAGCGAATCCATCATCGGTGCCGATAATACGTTCATGCTGCGACCCGGCATGTCGATGGTGGCGACGAGCACGCCGTCGTCGCCCCCCTCGACACGGATGTTCGGATCCTGGAATGCCTGCACGATGCCCTCTAGAGAAATTTCTTGAAGTCGGGTTTGCGACGCTCATTGAACGCGCGTACGCCCTCTTTGGATTCCTCGCTCATGTAAAAATGCTTGACCGCCTGGACACCCATGAAACTGATGCCACGGATGTTTTCGCTGTCCGCATTGAAGGAACGCTTGGCGATGGCGATGGCGGTCGGGCTCAATTGGTTGATTTCTTGAGCCCACGCCTCGACTTCCGCGTCCAATTGTTCCGGCGGCACCACCTTGTTCACCAGCCCCATTTCATAGGCCTGCGCCGCCGTATAGCGCCGACACAGAAACCAGATCTCGCGTGCGCGCTTCTCACCCACGTGGCGCGACAAGAGCGCGGTGCCCCAGCCCGGATCCACCGACCCCACCTTCGGCCCGACTTGACCGAAGATGGCCTTTTCCGAGGCGATGGTGAGATCGCACAGGGTCGCAAAGACGTTTCCTCCGCCGATGGCGAAGCCCTGCACCCGCGCGATGGAAACCTTGCGCAGATCGCGAATGGCAGTCTGTAATTCCTCGATGGGGAGTCCCACCGTGCCGCGCGGACCGTAGAGGCCGTCCTCGGACAGGTGCGCCTTTTGATCGCCTCCCGTGCAGAACGCCTTTTCTCCGGCGCCGGCCAGCACGACGGCGTTCACCGAGCGTTCCTCGTTCGCCTTGATGAACGCGTCAATGAGCTCCTCGACGGTCTGGAGCCGAAAGGCGTTCATCACCTCGGGACGATTGATCGTGATGCGCACCGCATTCGCGCCCACTTCATATTGAATATCTTTGTAGTCGGCCATATCGTTCTCCGTCGTAGTGCGTCAGCCATGCATCGTCAGACCGCCCGAGACGCTGATGGTCTGACCGGTCATGAACGCGGCGTCCTCGCTCGCCAGGAAGGCGACGAGGCCGGCATAATCCGAGGGCTCGCCGATGCGCCCGAGCGGCACACTGCGCACCATCGCATCGCGAATCTTCTGCCCCTGTTCGCCAGTGCCGACAAAGGCATCCATCGCCGGCGTATTGGTGGGACCGGGGCACACACAATTGATCAACACCTGATTGCGCGCGGTCTCGCGCGCGAGTGCCTTGGCGAATGCGATGGTGGCGCCCTTGCAGCCCGAATACACCACTTCGCCGGAGGAACCCACCCGGCCGGCGTCCGAGGCGATGAATATCACCCGCCCGGCATTGCGCTTGGCCATCAAGCTCACCACCGTGTGCGTGACGTGGATGGGGCCCATGTAATTGATGGCGACGACCTTCTGCCAGAACTCCGGCGTGGTCTTGAGGAACGGCATGGGAGTATCCCAGCCCGCATTATTCACCAGCGTATGGATGGGGCCCAGGGCCGACTCGACGCCGGCCACCGCTCGTTGCACGGCGGCGTGGTCGCAGATGTCGCACACCTCCACATGCGCGCTGCCGCCCGCGGCGCGGATCGCATCGGCGGTCGCGGTGGCAGCACCCTGATTCAGATCGAGAATCGCCACACGCATTTTCTCGGCGGCGAGCCGCAAGGCGATGGCGCGGCCAATGCCGCTGCCGGCGCCCGTCACCACGGCCACGTTGTCTACCAGTCCACGCACGCGCACCCCCCTCGACAATCTTTGGATTAATAAAACGATCGTAGCGTAAAGTATATATGCTTACGAGTCACCTGATCATGCGCCCAACTGGCGCGACAGCGCCCGCTTTATTACAGACAGGGTGCGGATCATCGTCCCCCGATCCGCGACCGACAGGGCGCCCAAAATCCGATCATTTAACGATATCTCCGCCTGAGCCATTTGCTGCACCAGCAAATGGCCCGGTTTTGCCAGGTGGACCCGTTTGGCACGCCGGTCCCCGGGCGCCTCGCGCCGCTCGACGAACCCTGCTTCGGCCAACCGTTCAATCAACGAGCCAAGACTGGCCTTGCCGACTTCGAGTGCGTCGGCCAGCTCGGTCTGCATCATGCCGTCATGACGTGATAAATGCGCGAGCACCCACCACTGCGCCCGGGTTACGCCCAGCGGCTTCATCAGCTGGTCGTAGGCGGTGCGGCGCATGCGCGAGACGTCGTGAATCAAAAAGCCCAGGCGGATATCGTCATGCTCGCGCGCCGCGCGGTCTGCCGCCGATGGTTGGACGCCGGATTTCTCGGCGGTGCGCGGCGAGCTGGCTGCACGTCGCCCGGGAGGCTTGCGTGCGCTCACAGCAATCCGACTATGCTGACGGCTGCCACTCCGTTGTAGGGGACGCCACCCAGATTGTGGCTCAATCCCAGCCGCGGCTTCGGCAGCTGCCGCGCGCCGGCGCGGCCGAGGAACTGCAGGTAATGCTCGTAGACCATCCTCAGCCCCGACGCGCCCACGGGATGCCCGCAACACTTCAGGCCACCATCGGTCTGACAGGGAATCGCGCCGTCCGCGTCATAGCGTCCATCCAATACATCGGCCACGGCCCGCCCCGGCTCGGACAGGCCCAAGTCTTCCATGGTGACCAGCTCCGTGATCGAGAAACAATCATGCACTTCGATCTGGGTAAGTGCCTGACGCGGATCGCTGATGCCCGCCTCGCGATAGGCCGCCCGCGCCGCGAGCTGCGTGTTCGGCACGGTGCTGCCGTCCCATTCGCCGGTACCGGATTCGCGGCCGCTGCTGGCCGAGAGCTGCAGCGCCTTGACCGTCACCAACTCGCGTTTGCCGAGGGAGCGCGCGATTTCGGGCGTCGTGACGATGGCGCACGCGGCGCCGTCGCTCACGCCGCAGCAATCGAACACGCCGAGCGGCTCGGCGATGATCGGCGCCTTCATGATCGCCTCCATCTCCAGGGGGCGGCGCAGATGCGCCTTCGGATTACGAGCACCATTCTGATGGCTCTTCCAGGACACGTGCGCGAGCGCTCGTTTCAACTCTTCGCGGCTGAATCCGTGGCGGGCACGATAGCCGGAGGCGAGCTGCGCGAACCCCGCCGGCGCGGAACAATACGGCATCCACAAATCATTCATCGTCCCCTTGGTGGGAACCGGCAATCCGCCGAACCCCGAATCCTTCAACTTCTCGACGCCGAGCGCGAGGGCAAAATCGACCGCACCCGATGCGACGGCGTACACCGCGCCGCGCAACGCCTCCGTGCCGGTGGCGCACATGTTTTCCACGCGTGTGACCGGTATTCCCTGCAGGCGCAAAGCGGTTGCCAGAGGCAGCGCTGAATTGCCGACATTGACCGCATCGAGCGCACTGCCGAGCCACGCTGCGCCGATCAGCTTGCGCTCGATGCCGGCGTCCTCCAAAGCCTCGTTGAAAGCCTCGACCATCAGCTGTTCGCTGCCGGCTTCCCAACGCTCGCCGAACCGGGAGCAGCCCATGCCGAGGATTGCAACTTTGTCCTTGATCCCCGTTGCCATATCGGTTCTCCTGCGCGGTCCCGCGTTACGCGGCGGGAACGGCTTTCCAAAAATAGCGGCTGTAGTGCCGCAACTCGTCGTGCGCCTTCAGGCGAAAGACGAATTTCAACGGCACGCCCACCTCGATGCCGGCGGCGGGCACATCGACGATTTCCATCAATGCGCGCGCGCCGGCGTCGAACTGAACCAGCCCTACGTACAACGGCGGCGCGGGATAGTACTGCAGCCAATCGGCGCTCACCGTTGCCACGTGCGCCGGTTCATCGGCAAGCGGATACGGGGCGAGGGCTCCCGACGCAGCGCAATTCACACAGTTCGGCATCACCGGAAATTGCACCTGACCGCAACTGCCGCAGCGGCCTCCCACGAAGGCCAAAAAACTGGAAGCCGATCGATATTGCTGACTCAGGGACGCTTTGATCACGGTCTCCGAACGGGGACCCCAGTCGAGCTGCAATTCGCCCATGAAGGACAGCATCTTCATATACGAATTTTCGACGCTCTTGCGTCCGAGCGCCGCCTCCAGGCCAGACGGCGATCCCGCCGTCTGATGCGAGACCTCGAATGCCACCGCTTCGCAGCCCAGTCCGAACGCGGCGATCACCACCACATCGCCGGGACTCGCGCGTTCCAGCGCGCCGGCGAGCAGCAGCAGCGCATGCGCAGCACCGGTGTCGCCGACCGTGCCCTGCAAATCCGGGACCAGACGCTCGCGCGGTATGCCCAAAGCCGCCGCCACCAGGGCGTCGCCGCCGCTCGGGGCGCCGGCGAGGCCGAACCAAGCGACGCGGGCGGCAGGGACGTCGATCCGCGTCAGCAGCTGTTTGACGGCCTCCGGCACCAGCTTTGCCACGCCCGCATCGCGGATCCAGCGCTCTTCCCAGTAATAGTCGTAGGGCGCACCGCTTTGTCTGAAATGATCGACGAACGGCGCCGATGCGGCGTAGCTTCCAAGGTAGCGGGCGACCGGCTCGTCACGGCCGGTCAAGAAAGCCGCGGCGCCCGCTCCGTAGGTCAGCTCCTGAGTGCTCCCCGGTTTCGCGCGGCGATTGTCCGCGGCCACCACGAGCGCCGGGGCCCCGCTGCCCGTTTCCAGTGCTTGAACCAGGGCGCGCAGCCCAGCCCGCGTCGAGCCTGCCGCGTCCTGCGCCGTCACGGTCTCGGGCAGACGCAGCGCCTGACTCAAAATCGCGGCATTCTGCAGGTCGGCAAAAGGAGCCGTCGTCGATGCCAGGCAGACGGTGTGCGGAACTTCGGTCCGTCCGGCGAGACAATGCCGGGCGGCCTGAACGGCCAGGGTAATGGGGTCCTCATCCCAACTGCAAAAAGCCCGTTCGCCGCGGCCCAAGGATTTGAGCCCCGGCAAGGCCCACGCATGCGCGTCGGCGATCGCGGCCCGGGAGATGCGGGCGCGCGGAACGAACACTCCAAGCGATTGTATGCCGATGACGCCGCTCACCGCCCACTCCCATGCTGCCGTCTAGATGCTACGGTACCATACGATATGCATGTATTCTATATGCGAACGGCGAGATACGCATCGAATCGATGAGCGGGCGCCGCGCCGGTATGCGGCCTGCGGCCGATGGCGCTGGCGGTCAGCGCAAACTGGCGCGTTCGCGGGCCTCGCTCTCGCTCGCCGCCGGGTCCGCGGGGGCCGAATCCAGGGTCGAGAGCAAATTCGACTTCATTTTCTCCAGCGTGCGCAAGGTCGTCTCGAAATCGGCTGCGGACACGCCGTTCAAGGTGGTCTCGTTGACCCGCTTGTCGAGTTCCTTGTTCTGACTGACGAGCTTGCGGCCATCCTTGGTCAGAAACACGCGTTTCACCCGTCGATCGATGGGATCGGCACGCCGTTCCACCATCCCCGCCTCCTCCAGGCGATCGACCAGACCGCCCAGGGCCACCTTGCCCACGTCGAGCTCATCCGCAAGATTGGTCTGGGGTGATCCGTCGTCGCGCGACAGAAAGGCCAGCACCCACCACTGCGATCGAGAGGTGCCCAGGGTACGCACGATCCGGTCGAACATCACGCGCCGCAATCGTGAGACATCATGGATCAAAAAAGCGAACCGTGTTTCCTTGTCCAGTATCCGCGCCAACGTTCCTCCGTCCGGATAAATACCGATCGTTGCCTACTATATGATATCGAAGTCCCGCACGCAGGATAAATTGGAATCCGCCAGGCGCTCGCGCCCCGAACGCCTTCACACCGGCTTCTGCTTGAGGATCTCGGGGACCGAGGCGCGGTGAAAGCCCTGAAACGGCTTGCTGTTCTGGTGCGCGCGCAGCGTCCAAGTCGCACGAGCATTGGGTGCGCCGCCGTCGACCCGGATGCACGAGCCGGTGATGTAGGCAGCCGCCGGGGAGAGCAGAAACACAATGGCAGCGGACACCTCGGCTTCCGTGCCGTAACGCTGCAGCGGGACCCGCCCGGGGTAGGCCAGAATTTTGGGCACGATTTCGGGCGGGTAGGTATCGAAGCCGCTGGAGGAAATCCCGCCGGGCGCCACCGTATTGACTCGAACCCCGGAGGATGACCATTCGCAGGCGGCGGTTTCAGAAAGAGTCAGCATGCCGCCTCGGGCGGCTCCGGAATGCGCAAACTCCGGCCAACCGTTCCATATGTCCGCAATGATATTGACGATCGAGCCGCCATGCTCGGCCATCCAGCGGTTGTACGTTTCGCGCATGAAGATAAAGCCGCCGGTCAGGTTGTTGCGCACCACCGAATCGAATCCCTTGGTCGAAATGGTCTTCATCTCGACGCGGTACTGCCCGCCGGCATTGTTCACCAGCCCCGAAATGCTGCCGTACTTGGCGAGCGTCGCCTCGATCACGGCAATGACCTGGGGTTCCTCCCGGATATCGCAAGTCAAGGCCATGGCTTCGCCGCCATCCTCGACGATTTCCTGGCGCACGGCTTCCAGCTTGTTTTCCTTGCGGCCGACGATCACTACGTTCGCGCCAAGCGCGGCCAATTCGTGCGCCGTGCATCGTCCAATACCGCTGCCGCCGCCCGTTACGATGAAGGTCTGATTCTTGAACAAGTCGGCGGCAAATACGGACTGGTACTTCATCCTTTGCTCCTCATGGTGACCCGAATTCAAACAGTCGAGCCGATGGCCTCAACCCCGCGGCGCGCATAGGCCAGCGAAAGCCGGCGGCCGATCGCGGCGGACGCCGCCGACTCGGCGGCAGCGCCGCGCGCGGCGATTCCGGCACTGCCGACCGCCGCCCGGAACATCGCAAAGGCCATGTGGAAGGAGCTCACGCGCTCTCTTGCGCCGGCAAACGTGTAGTACGCCTCCAGATATTCCTCCTCGGAAGGAATGCCCAGATGGCGCCAATCGAGTCCTCGAATTCCGCCATTCTCGTCAGGGGTCATACGCCATGCCTGAACATTGAATGCAACGTCGGCCAGCGGGTGACCGAGCGTGGACAGCTCCCAGTCCAACACTCCGACCACCTCGGGCTTGGTCGGGTGGAACATGAGATTTGGCAGCCGGAAATCTCCGTGGCAAATCGCGACCACATCGCCGTTGGTCGGCTGCTCTTGCAGCCACGCAATCAGCTCGTCTACGTACGGGTTGTCGGGGAACTTCAGCTGCTGCCACTGTTCCGACCAGCGTTTGATCTGGCGCTCGAAATAATTGCCGGGCCGGCCGAAGTCAGCCAGACCGGCTGCCTGCCAATCGAAGCGGTGGATCGCAGCCATGGTACGGCACATCGAGTCGTAGCACGCGCGTCGCTCATCGGGGGCAAGTCCCGGAATGGCGTATTCGAAGAACACCCGGCCTTGCAGCCGCTCCATGAGGTAGAACGGCGTGCCGACTATGTCGGCATCCTTGCAAAATAGAATGGGCTGCGGCACCGGCACTTCCGAGCCGTGCAGCGCGCTCAGCACCCGGAACTCGCGGTCGATCAAATGGGCGGATCGGGACAAGCTCGAGCCCGGCTGCTTGCGCAACACCGCGGACCAATCGCCACAGCTCAAGAAATACGTGGGATTGGACATGCCTCCCAGCGCCTGTTCGCAACGCAGCGCCCCCCGCAACTCCGGAAACCGCTCGCGCAGATATCCATCCAGCCGTTCCGTCTCGAGACGCACGGCGACAGAAGCGCTGCTCACGCGCGACTCGAGCCAAATTTGAACAAGTATTGGGCGACGCGCCGGATCTGGATTTCCTCAGAGCCCTCCGTGATGCGGTAGCGCCGATGATGCCGGTAGATATGTTCGAACGGATAGGCTCGCGTGTAACCCAGGCCGCCGTGCACCTGCATGGCCCGATCCGCAGCTTCGCACACCAATCGATTCGCCCGGAAATTGCAGATCGATACCTGATCGCTGATCTTAAGCGGATCCTGCCGGTCCATCTGCCAGGCGGTGCGGAATATGTAGTTACGGACCAATTCGCACTCGGCATGCAATTCTGCGATCTCAAATTGCACGGCCTGCTGTTTCGAAAGCGGTCCGCCGAATACGTGTCGCGTATTGGCATACTTGACGGCCTCCGCGATGCAGTAGCGTGCCGCCCCGGCGCTCGCCGCAGCTTGACGAATGCGGTTCTCGTGCACGAACCGTTGCGCCACCATCAGCCCCTGGCCCTCGGCGTGCAGGATCGCACTGTTTGGCACGCGCACATCCTTGAAGCCGACCTCCGGATGATCGCTCGGCATGTTGAAGGTCCAATGGTTGTAGAGAATCTCCACTCCCGGGGTCGACATGGGAACGATGAAGGCCGTGATGCCATGCGCATCGCCCGGCTCGCCGGAGGTCCTCGCAAACACCAGATCGGCGCTCGCCCGATAGGCCTGGCTGTTGTAGCGCTTGCGCCCGTTGATGACCCAAAACTCGCCGTCGCGACGCGCCGCAGTCTCGAGCCAGGTGGCATCGCTGCCATGGTCGGGCTCGGTCAGCGCGAATGCAAGGTGATTACCGCGGCCGATGATCCCTTCGATGTATGTTTCTTTTTGCTGCGGGGTGCCGTAGGCATCCAAGATGGGCACCAGCGGGAAATTTCCGACGATGGAGGACTCATCCTGCAGGTCGTTGTGCAGGCCCAGGCCCTTCGCAGCCAGGTGCTCGCGAATCGCGGCGATCGCAAGCGTGGAGGCGGCCTGCCCGCCGCAACTCTTCGGCAAACCGTAGCGCAAATGGCCCGCCTTGTCCGCCAGGCGCTCCATCTGTGCGATCAAATCGTTCCATTCCTTGCGAGGTTGTCCGTCGGCTTCCCAATCGGTGCGGGCGTACTCACGCCGATGGTCGAAGTACTGAATGTGCCTCGCCTCGAGGGGCTTGATCTCGCGCTCGATGAACTCGTCGAGTTCGCGCAGTTTGGCGGGAATCTCCGGGGGTAGCTCAAAATCCATCGAGGTGCGTCCTTTAAGTTTAGAGTGCGACCCGCGCGTAAGGATGTGTGCTGCTGAAGCCTCCGTCCGCCGCGATCATCTGTCCGTCGATGAAAGAGCTTTCGTCGCAGGCGAGAAAGGCGGCCACCGCCGCAATTTCCTCGATCCTTCCGGGCCGCTTCAGCGGCGTGATGTGTCCTATCTTGCCCTCGACCCCGCGTGCCCGGGCCTGCTCGAACGTGGCACGAGTCATCTTCGTCTCGACCAGACCCGACAGAATGGCGTTCACGCGCACGTTGGTGCCTGCGAACACGTTGGCCGCGCCTTGCATCAGACTGTTCACCGCCGCCTTGCAAGCGCTGTAAGCCAATGTGCCGCCATTGGCGCGCAGCGAGCCGGAAGAGGACATCAAAATGATCGATCCACCGCCGCGTGCCACCATGGGTGGGCCGGCGTGTTTGACGGCCAGGAAGGACGTGATGACGTTGCCCTTGAAGACGAATTCCCAATCCGCGATGGTCTGCTCCGCCAGGGGCGTATTCTTATCGGTGCAACCGGCATTGGCATAGAAGACGTCGAGGCCTCCGAACTCCTTGACGCAGAAATCCACCGCCGCCTTGATCTCTGTCTCCGCCGCCGCGTCGGCACGAAAGCTTCGGGCCTCCCCGCCTTCGGCGCGTATCAACTCCACCGTTTCATCGATGTTGTCCTGGCTGCGTCCGACGATGAGGACGCGGGCACCCTCCCGCGCAAACCGCTGCGCGCTGCCCCGGCCGATGCCGCTTCCCGCCCCCGTGACTATCGCCTGCTTGCCTGCCAGTCTGCTCACGTTGTCGCTCCCGTTGGTCGCCATGCGGTAAAAGACCCCACGTCCCGCTCGACAGGGCTCACGCCGCCGAGATGCCGCCGTTCACGCTGATTGCCTGGCCGGTGATCTTCGCCGCCCCTGGACTTGCCAGAAATACGATGAGCTCCGCCAGATCGTCCGCCACGGCCACTCCGAGATTCGCAGCCTCGCGTGCCTTCTCGAATAGCTTCGTGGCGAACGGCTGCGTCATCATGCGGGCGTTCGTCAGAGTGCCTTCGATCAGCGATGGGGTCAGAACATTGACCCGAATTCCGTTGCGCTTCGCTTCGATCGCCAGTGTGCGTGTAAACATGATGATACCCGCCATGGCGGCGCCGATGACGGTTTCACCCGGGGTGGCGAGCTTGCCTGCGTCGGAGGCCACGTTGATGATGACCCCCGTAGCCTGCTCGCGCATGTAGGGAAGCACCGCCCGGCACATGAGCAGCGGCCCCATGATCTGGGCCAGTAAGATGGATTCGATGTCGCCGATCGGGATCTGGTGCAGCACCGTCGGTCCTGCCGGTCCGACGGTGCTGTTGACCAGCACGTGCACGGCACCGAAGCGCTGATGCGCGAACTCGCAGATGCGGGTCGCTTCGCTGGCCCGATTCGCGTCCGCCGACAGGAACTCGATATCGATTTGCGGGTGCGCGGACTTGACCGCCGCTCGAGCGTCAAGGCCGCGAGCGGCATCGCGGCCGACGATCACGAGTTTCTTGACCCCCTGACCGGCGAACTTGTGCGCGGTCGCGAGCCCGACGCCGGCGGTGCCGCCGGCGATCACCACCACGCTGTCGGCCAGGGGTACCGGCAGGCGTTTATCAGTCGCAGCCATATTGAAAATGTCCAGCCTGAGGTCGGAGGTCGTACTCTTTTGGCATACAGTACACTAGTGTTCTATCTGCCACAATACCGCGGCCGCGGACGCGGTCAGTCGATTTGCCGTTGGCCCGAGGCAAAAACCAGGAACACGAGCGCACCCAAGAACGAGACTCCGGTGGTGACATAAAACGGTGCAGCAAAAGTGCCCGTGTGATCCACCAGCCACCCCGTCAGAAAGACGCCGAATATACCCGGCAGGGTGCCCACGGTGTTGCTCAGGCCCCAAATGACGTCGGCGTAGCGCGGGGACAGGTCGAATCCATTCGGCGCATAACCGGCGAAGCAAAGTGCGAACGTACCGGCCGCACACGTGGTGAGAATCACGGCGATGGTGATCGAAGCCGCTGCGGGCAGCAGCGACAGAAAAACCCCACCGAGCGTCAGCCCCAAGGTCTGCATCAGCTTGCGCACAAAGGTGGCAGAGCGGCCGGCGCGCAGCATTCGATCGGCGATCGCCCCTGCCGCATTGGCCACCAGGAAACTCGCGAGCCAGGGAGCCGCGGACAGCAAACCCGCATTGACCAACGATACGCCAAACGTGTGCTTCAGATAGCTCGGCAACCAAGCCAGCAACAGGTAGAACGACCAGTTGAAGCACGAGTTGGTGATGGCGATCGCCCACACCGGCGCGGAGGTCAAAATACGCTTCCATGGGATTGCGGAGCGAGCCGCGGAAGCATCGGGTGCTACACCGGCTCCGCCTTTGATCAGCATGAACCATAAGAGCGCCCATACGATGCCGATGGCGCCGAACAAATAGAACGGCGCCGGCCAGCCGTGGCTTCGGATCAGAAATCCAGTCAAAGGCAGCGCGATGACGGTCGACAGCGGTGCGGCGCTCATCACCAGCGCCACCGCGCTCGATCGGCGCAACGGCGGCACCCACCGTCCGATGAGGTTGATGCAGGCCGGGAATACGGCGGCCTCCCCGAACCCCAAGCCGATTCGAGCGAGCATCAGCGCCGAAAGTGACGCCAAAGCGGCGGGCGGCGTCAGCGCGGTAAACAACGACCACCAGAGCACCGCGACGCCGAGCACGATTTTGCCGCCAAACCGGTTGGCGAGTGCGCTGCTCACGAGCATCAGCAGCAGATAGCCAATGAAGAAGGAGGACAGTACCAGCCCTTTTTGGGTCTCGGTCCAGCCCAACTGCGCCTGCATGGCGATGGCGCCCACGGAGATATTGGTGCGATCCACGTAGGATAGGAACACCGCTGCCAGGAGCAGCAGCATCACCGTGTAGTATGCCGGCCAGCGGCCGGTGTTCCCGCCCGACATCGCAGACGCGGCCGCTAGGGCCGCATGGCGTGGGGAAGCGCCGACTCGGTCTCCGTGACGATGTACATCCGACTTCGCGTGCGATCAAACAGACGGGCTTCGTCCTGCGCGATTTCTTCGTGAATGGCAGGCTCGGAGAGATGCTTCATGGCCTTGTCCGCCTCCTGCTGATTGGCAAACCACAGTTCGGTCAGCACATCGAACTCATCCGCAGGCTTGCTCCAGGGGCCCGGGACCGGCTCGAGGTAGCGGCGCACATAGCGCACCGCGTTCGGCACATATTTCTCACCCAACAGCCGGTGATGGGATTCGTAATACTGGATGAAATCGGCGCGCGACATCCCCGGTTTACGCTTGAGCATGAACACCATTTTGACCATGCCGGCGGCCGGCGTGGCCGACTGCGCCTTGGTCTGGTCCTGCTCTGCCGGGCTCTGCGCCGATGACTGCGGCGCACTTGCGCCCACCAGCAGGAGAGCCGCGCCCATCGCACACAATGTCTTTTTGAGTGCCAACATGTATCCCCCGCAGGTCGTTGCGTATTATTTTGACACGGCAGCCCCGGCGGATAAACGAGTCAAAACCCGTGAACGCCGGTTCAGCTCATAACCTACGGTACTCTACCGTACGATACTGTTGATAGCAATTACTCGGATGAGTGTTCGCCCGCATTCCTATTCGGCATTCGCGGCGTTCAAGATTTCAGCCACCCGGGCCGGCTGATCGATCATGATGGAATGCCCGCTATGTTCGACGCCGATGACCTGCGAACCAGGACGCTCACGATAGGGTTCGTACATGCCGTCGCATATGCCGCCTTGCGCATACACGTAGATACGCCTGGGTACCTCGGTGTAGCGTCCGGTCAAGTGAATGGACTGCGCAAAACACGCAAACGGGTGCGGCGTTGTTTTTGAATCCATCCACGCCCAATCCTCGGGCGAAACCGCATCGAACAATGATGCCGGCCTCGGAGGAACCAACAAGCCATCTGCCGTGGCGATCCCGCCCACAAATCTAGTCATGTACTCGGGCCGCAAGGTAAACAACGTATCGGCGGTTTTTGGCACGAGCGCGTCGAGGTAGACAAGAACCGCGATTCGCTCGGGCAATCGATCCGCTACGCCGGATATGACGACCCCCCCGAAAGAGTGGCCGACCAGAACGACCTTCGACAAGTCTTCCCATAACAAGGTGTTGGCGACATCCGCGATATGGGTGTCGAGATTGACTCGCGTCTGCGCCAGATGCGATCGTTCACCGAGGCCCGTCAACGTCGGCGTGTAGACCTCATGGCCAAGCTTGCGCAACAGCCGTGCCACCCGCCCGTAACTCCAGCCTCCCTGCCATCCCCCGTGCACCAGTACATAAGTTCCCATGCTCCGCCCTCCCCCGCCCAGCGCCTCGGATTCGTTCTCTCGTTGCGGAATGTACCTATCCCGAGATGAAGTTCCTGATAGTAGTCTACGTTCGAAACATGCAATAAAGACAAATCATCGGGCACTCATCCACTTGCGTACCATATGTTGATGGATGATTGATTCGAGTCTACGGGTTGGAGGCCATCGGCCTTACGGGGAGGCATTATGCCGACAGCATCTGCCAGCCGCGCCATCTGGGAAGATGTGCGCCTGAAGACCACGTGTTATGGCTGTTCTTCAGCGACCTGCGGCATGATCGCGCGACGGGTCAACGGTGTCGTCGTGTCCGTGGAAGGGGATCCAGAATGCCCTTTCAGCCAGGGCAAACTCTGCGCCAAGGGCCAGGCGCAAATCATGATGGCCTACAGCACCCGACGCGTCACCAAGCCGCTGAAGCGCACCAACCCTGAAAAAGGCATCGGAGTGGATCCCCGGTGGGTTGAAATCAGCTACGACGAAGCCATTCAAATCGCCGCTGAACAATTGAAACAATGCAAGCAGATCGACCCGGCCGGATTGGTGTTCGCGAGCACCGACTTCACCACGCTCCCGTGGTTCCCCGGAGCATGCTTGGTCTCCAATGGCAGCTTCAATTTCACCACGGCGGGCAAGACCTTTTGCGGCAACCCGGTCCATCCGACGCTTCAACAGGTCCATGGTGGCTTTCACGCCGGACCGGATTTCCATCACACGAAGCACGTCGTGCTGTTTGGATCGCAAAAGGGGGCCATGTCGAATTGGGCCGCGGTCACGGCGACGACTGAGATGTCGAGGGCGCGGCTGCGCGGCATGAAGCTCGTGGTCGTTGATCCCTGGTGCTCCAACGCCGCAGCCATTGCCGATGAGTGGGTACCGATCAGACCGGGCACCGATGGCGCCCTGGTTCTATCGATGATGCACGTGCTGGTCAACGAACTGGGGATCTACGATCGCGACTTCGTAAAAACGACGACGAATGGACCCTATCTGGTTAGGGCGAGCGATGGGCGCTACGCGAGAGACGGTGCCACGCAAAAGCCGCTCATGTGGGACCTGCACGATCAATCCGCAAAATGCTTCGATGACCCGGCTCTCCTATCGCCGGCCCTGGAAGGAGACTTTCTCGTCGATGACCAGCCCTGCGTCCCGGCGTTTCAACTGTTGAAGCAGCATCTCGCCGGGTACCCGCCGGAGCGCGCGGCGCAGATAACGACCGTCGCCGCACACACCATACGCAGGATGGCACAGGAGTTCGGCACCGCAGCCGGCATTGGCCATACCATCGACGTTGACGGCATCACGCTGCCGCTGCGGCCGGCCTGCGCTCACTGGTACAAGGGCGTGGGGCAGCATGCACAAGGCTTCGAGCAGGGACTTGCCATTGCCATGCTGAACACGATCGTCGGCGCGATCGACGTGCCGGGCGGTCTTTCGGCCGACACGGTGTACGCCCACCACCCCGAGTTTTCGGAGAACTGCACCTGGATGGGCAGAGGATCGGGACTGGGAGAAATTGACGGAATCCTGGTTCCCGGCAAGTTTGCCACCTACGGAGGAAACTTCATCGGACCGTTCCCGACACGGGACGTGAAACAGCCCAATACCATCTCCGGCGATTCTCTGGCGGCCGCCGGCAGCTACATGGGCGGCACATTGCACAAGATCAACGCATTGGACCCCAAGAAGTTCAACAACAAGATCCCGCACAACCCGCTCATGTACGTACAGGTCGTATCCAACGACCTCGTCAACGAAGGCAATCCGAAGCAACAGGCGGAATATCACAAGAAATTCAAGTTCCAGCTGTCGCTCGTACCGAACATCGATGAAACGGCGGAATTTGCCGACGTCATCATTCCGACGCAGACCCAGCTCGAGCGCCTCGACATGGGCGCCAATTGCATCCCGGATACCATGGGCTCCACCGGCAACGGCGACTACTGCATCAATTTGCGCCAACCGGTGGTTCACACCGAGAACAAGCACTTCGTCGACATCTGGATGGACATTGCGGATAAGGAGGGCTCGCTCCCCGCGTTCAACCAGATGGTGAATTACTTTCTCGAGCTATCGGACAACTATCAACTGAAGCCGGAGCAAAAGTACGACTATCGAACATTGACGGACAAATGGATCGGATCGATGACGGGTGGGCAGCGTAGTTTGGCCGACGTGGCGGTGGAAGGCAGAATCCGCTGGAAAAAGACTGTCAAGGAGCAATATCCGAGACATTTCTACACCGCCCGAATTCCGATTTATTACGAGTACCACCTGGACGCCGGCGAGCGGATGCGCGTGCTCACCGATTCGCTGCAGTTCAAGTGGGATTTGACCCGATATCGCCCGCTTCCGGCCTGGTATCCGGGTCCGGGCCATGCCGATCGAACTGCGGGCTTTGATCTGTATGGAGTGACCTACAAGTGGCCGTTCACATCCGCCACCTTCTCGAATTTCAACCCCTGGCTGGGTGAGTTGTCGCAGTACCACCCTTATGCAGGGAAGATCGTACTGAACCGCAAGTACGCCCAAACGCGCAACATCGCCGAGGGGGATCGAGTGAAGGTGGAGAACGTGAGCGGGCGCATGGTGGAGGGCGTGGTGCTGCTCAGCGAATGCATCCATCCCGAGTGCGTCGGGATGGACCACGCCGGCGGCAGTTGGGCGAAGTGCTTGCCGCCGCGGCGCGGCGGCACCGGTGTGCACTACGGAACGCTGCTCGACTACGAAATGAAAAACCTCGATGTCATGGACGGGGCCTTCGAGGCCAGCCCGAAGCTGAAGGTTACCCGGATCAGCTGATCGCCCAATGAGGAGCGCGTTGCAATGCCTCGATTAGGAATGGTCATCGACCTCAAAGTCTGCGTCGGGTGCCATGCCTGCACCTCGGCCTGTAAAGCCACCAATGGCACGCCGCCCGACATCATGTTCGCCCGCGTGCACGAACACGAGGTTGGCGAGTATCCACAAGCGCGCCGTGAATTCCTGCCGGTCCTTTGTAATCATTGCGCGGATCCACCCTGCGTGGACGTGTGTCCCACCGGCGCAAGCTACCAGCGCCCCGACGGCATCGTCGCAGTCAACAGCGACGTCTGCATCGGTTGCAGAAGCTGCGCGACAGCCTGTCCTTATGAAAATCGCCACTATGTCGAGCCAGGGTTGTTGAGCAAGGGCTATTTCGATGGCGACCTGACACTGTACGAACGAGTCAAGTACAAGCGCTGGACCGAAGGCACCGTCATCAAATGCGACTTCTGCATGGACCGCGTCGACCAGGGACTCCTACCTGCCTGCGTCGTCACTTGCCCGGCGGAAGCGAGACATTTCGGTGACCTGGCCGACCCCGCCAGTCATGTCAGCCAGTTGCTGCGCGAACGCGAGTCCTTCACCTTGCTGCCCGACGCGGGGACACAACCCTGCGTCCACTATCTCAAAGCTTGAAAGAGCCAGTGCCATGAATGACAAATATAAAACGGGCGTCCGATTCAACCATCCGTTCCGCATCCTCGAGACTCTCAGTTTCGTCGGGGAAGGCGTCGGCGCGGCGTTGTTCATCGTGTCCGTCCTCACCCGGCAACTGGCGATCGCGGCGCTCGGCGTGGCCTTCGTGGTCGTCGCCGTTCTCGCCCTGCGGACTCATCTCGGGCAGCCCACGCGGGGTTGGAGGGCGGTATCGCGCTTGTCGACTTCCTGGGTCAGTCGCGGCACCTTGGTAATCGGCGGATTTCTCGCATCGGCGACGCTCTCCGTCATCGCGACATACATGGGGGTCAATGGGCTTTTGCTTTCGATGCTTGCATTGGCGGCTCTCACCTGCGCGGTCCTGGTCATGCTTTACGCCGGATTGCTGCTGCGTTCGATCCGGGCGATCAGATTCTGGGGCGGCACGGGGCTTGCGCTGGCCTTCCCCCTCCATTCGGCAGCCACTGCGCTGACGATCTCCATCGCACTGATACCGTGGCTGCCTGGCGGCGCGAATCGTTCGCCATGGCTGATTCCGGCGGCGATCATCTGCCTGTTGTTGTGCCTCGCCATCTCCGCCGCGCACATCATGCGGCTGGAAAGCAGCGCCGGTACCCGCGCGTCCATGAATCGGCTTCTCGCGGGAGACCTGCGCTTCCAATTCCTCTGGGGCGCAGGAATTTTCGGTGTGGCATTGCCCCTCATCGGATTGGTCACACTCGGGCTGTTCATGGCGCCTGAGGATCTCGCGAACGCGGCGTGGCTACTCGCAGCGATCGCACTCTCGAGGCTGTATGGCGATTTCGCATACCGGCATTCCATCGTCATCGCCGGCGCCTACGAGCCCATCATGCCGCAGACGTCGAATCGGATCGCCGTGTCGGCGGCAAAATGATCGATCAATACTTCGCGATGCGACTGATTCGCCGGCACGGCAGCACCGGCGCGAACGTCGTTGCCGCATTGGCGACCCTCGCGGCCGCCGTCCTGCTTTGGCCGGCAACCCGGTGGGGAGCGATCCCGCTCGCGCTCATCGTCGGCAGTCTGGCGTTCATCATCGGGCGCAGCTACGTCGAACTCGTTTGCATGGTGTTCGAAAAGTTGAACTAGCCGAGGGGTGCGTCCGGGGCCGAATTGGCGGCAGCGTTCAGAACAGTCGCGGTGATTGCACGACTGTTTCGGTCTGCCACATTGGGGTATGTCTTCGCTGCATGATGCGCCACCCTCGCGGTGTGCGGATCAGCCTATCTTGGTATCGAAGACCGCGGATGGTCAGGCTGCCCCCGCGGATCACGTGAGCGATTGCGAATGTATTGGCCTCGGCGGCTTCCTCGATCATGTTTATGGTCAGGTTCGCTATGCTGTGAGTCGAGGTCGTAAAGAGACTGCAGGCCGCATAAACGTCCTCGCCGATCGCGACACCGCCGACCAGGGTCTTTTGTTCCGGTGTCAGCCAATGGTAGATCGCTTCTGCGTCCGCACTGAAGCAACTGACCAACGACATCTTGTCCTTGGCGTCCACTGCGAAAAAATAGCGTTCGATCGTCTCGCGCACATTAAATTTGTCGTCGATTTGCTCACGGTTGTTCATGTGCTTCCGTTTGTCACATCGAGTGCAAGCACCGCACCCTCACCCGTCCTACCTCGCGACGCATTTCATTGGGCAGGCTTGTCCGTGCTCCCTGGCACCGCCGCTTCAGCGGCCTTGAATCCCATTTTTGAATGGGTGCCGTCGCAGAAAGGCTTGTTGGTCGAAGCACCGCAACGGCACAGGAAAAACGGGCGCTTGGCTATCGGATAGGCGACGCCGTTCCAGTCGACGAGGATGGCATCGGCGCTGTCTACTTTGAGGGGACCGTTCAGGGAGACTGTAATTTTGGTCATTGAAAATTACTCCGCGTAAATTGGAGTTCGCAGACTAGCATAGACTTCGTGGCGTGCTTTTTGACACGCTGTTGAGTCGATGAAATCTGTTGCAGCTCAGCGAGCCTCTTTACGCCGGCCGGCCTCCAAGATTTTGAAAGCCTCCGCGACTGCCGAGTCCACGGCCGCTGCTTCCTTCGCACGATCGGCGTTCGAGATGTGAAACATCATGTCGATGGAATGTCGGATATACCGAGGCTTTAGCATATTGAGCGCGAGGCACGCTGCATCCACCAAATGATCCTCGCTCCGCGCAACGTGGGAATACTGCGGCGCCAATTGCGCAACGCGCGCAAAAACGAGCGTTTCAAGATGATTCCGCGCGGATTCGAAATTAATGGCCATGATTCTCTTGGATGGTGCGGACAGATCACTGCAGCGACCGACGCTGTCCATTCTTAAGGCGGCGGACTGCAAACTGCGGGAAGTACGTAGTGGACCCGGGGGCCCACCTAGTCCACTAGTGTGGACTTCAAAAATTCGCGGGCCTGCCCTAGGACGGTCGCTTTAAGATGCTCGGCCGGCGCAGGCGGACTGTGTCCCCTGTGGGCTCGCGCAATTCAGCTTCGCGCTTCAGCCACTCCTTTTCCGGTTGCGGATTCATGATCACCTTACGGCACTCTTCGAGCTGGTATTTCAGCAACGGCAGTAGCTCGCTCTGCGGGTCAGTGTCGGCGGAATTTGGGCTGATATGCGTATGGCAAAAGAGCTGGAAGTACTCCGCGTAGAGCGCCTCATAGTGCCTCATTGGATCAAAGAAGCTGCTGTCGTGCACGACATTGGCGCCGACGTGGCTAGTGCACAGAAAGCTGCAGGCCTTGCGTAGATACACTTCATGCTCGGAAATTACGGATCGGGTGTAATCCTGCGTCGGATGGAAAGTGAGGACGATGCGCTGGCGCGCGCTGCCCCGAACGCGCTCGTCGCGCAGGTATTCGAAAAGCGCCTTGCGATGGATCAGTCGAAATGTCGCTCTCTTGAGCAGGGCCGCCTGAGTACGCCCGAAGCCAGTGTTTGCAATCTCTCGCATCAGTCCGGAATGTTCGCTCTCCCAGATCCGAAATATCGCAGGGCTCTCCAGCAGCCGGCTGGCGATCAATTGTTCAATGGAATTGTCGCTGCGCAGCGCACTTTCCACGCGATCGGTCGATTCGCGCATGAGGCGCCCATGATCGACGGAGATACTGCGCACCCTTCAATCTCCTCGCTGACTTGCTTTTCTTTTGCCCCTGCCATCGTACTTCATACGATTGCACAATTGTTTAACAGAATCGTGTCAATGCCCATCGCCGAACACCTGCGCGCTGAACCGGCTGATGGGAGGCTGACGGAGATCTAAAATTGCGCATCGCACCATGCCGCGGGCATGTCGACTCGGAGCCCCATCGGTGGCCTTCGCGACGTGAGACGCGCGGGCATGCGCCGTAACGGGGCGCGATCGATTCGATTCGCTTCACGCCGGTGCACAAGCGCAACGGTGCGGCAGTTCGCTGCAGTGCGATTTTCGTATAGCCCTTGGCCAATCGAGACCAAAGGCCACCTAACGCGGGACATTTTTCGCGGGAGAAGTTATGGTATGTAACAATCGGTTGCGCCGCTTGCCAAGAAGAATCAATTGTTTGCACGACCCAAAAAAAGACTGAATCTGCGTCGACATTTCTGACACTCGCAGCGCATCGACTATTCTCAAATCTGTCGAACAGGTTCCGACTTGCATGGATTCCATAGTTTTGGAGCAGAGCATGCCGCACACGAAAGCCGCGCTTATATTGATGATGGCCTTTATCTTGCCCAGTGCAGCCGAAGCGCTCGGCTTGGGCGAGATTCATGTGATCTCCACGCTCAACGAGCCGCTCGCGGCTGACGTGGACATCGTCGGAGCGACGGCGGAAGATCTACCGGAGATCAGCGCATCGATCGCAAATCCAGAGACTTTTCTGCGATTCGGCGTCGACCGCCCCGCGTTCTTGTCCAGTGCCGCGTTCAGAATCGCGATGAACGGCAAAGGGCAGCCAGTCCTCGCGATTCGTTCTACAGACTCCTTCACCGAGCCATTGATCAATATGTTGATTGATCTCCGCTGGCACGGCGGCGAACTGATTCGTCAATACACCCTGCTGCTCGATCCGGCGGGATTCCAATCCGACACCCGTGTCGCCGAGGCAGCGCCCACCGGCAGCCGGCCCGGTGCTTACACGGCACCAGCCGCCCCGGAACTGGCCAGCCTGGCGCCGCAACCCACTTTGCAGAGTACGCCGAGCCCAGAACGGACGAGCCCGGCGGTTGGCGGCGCCGTTTCACCCGAGACCGTTAAAGTTGCCGCGGGGGCGACCCTGCTCGGAATTGCATCGCGCTTGGGCACTCGCGCAGATGCCGGGCTGGAGAGGATGATGATTGCGATTTACCGCGAAAATCCAACTGCGTTCGAGGGCAACATCAACCGGCTGCGACTGGGCGCCGTGCTGACCATTCCTTCGTTCCCCGAGGTCTCAAAGATATCGGTGGCAGATGCCAATCACGAAGTTCGCCTTCAAATGGAAACTTGGCGTGCATCACCTAAATTGGTGAACCCGGCCAAGCCCGTTAATCTGGCTGTTGCCGCACCGGCTCCGGTGTCTTACGAGGCCATTCCGACAAAACCGGAGGCTGCGCGCCAGGAACCGGCGCCCAATGTGCCTCAGAGTGCGATCCCTTCTCTGGGCAATAACGCCGCGACGACTGACGATGTCGCACTGGATCACAGAATTCAGAAACTGGAGAAAGGGCTCAATGAAGTACAAGGTGACCTTGCCCGTGATCAAGGTACGCTAGCCGCAATACAAACCAGGGTGGCCCTTGCCGATAAAACACCGGCGGTCACCGCCGTCCCGCCAACGGCCAAATCAGGTCGCGGGATTGGCGCGTCGATCGCAGCGGTTTTAGTGCTCGCAAGCGGCGCCTGGGGGGTACTCTATCTTTGGCGCAGCCGTCGAACAGTCCATCCGATGGTTGCGCCGGCCGACGCAATAATGCCGCGCTTGGGCACCCCTCATATTGCGGCACAACCTGCCGCCAGCCGGGAGGTGACCCCCGCTGCGCCGGCCCGCAATGAACCACCGCCGCACGCGCAGCGCGACGCAAAGCCATCCGCAAAGGACGAAGTCCGAATCGAGGACGATTCGACCGATGAGCTCTCGATGCTTCGGGCGGCGGTTCTCGACGGCATCGATGTCGAATCGTCAGATGCCTCGTATCTCTCAGAAGCGAGCCGCGGCGGACTCGAGCCCGCAGTCAATCTCAATTTTTCCGCGGCTGACATGGCCGACCTTGCCTCCGCCACAGCCACCCTGAAGACTTGTGGTCCCGACGCCAATGCCCAAACTACGCCGCTCGAAGCCGTCCGCATAGAGGATTTTCCCGAGCTTTCGACTCCAGAGCATTCGGCCCCGGATAATGTGACTCCTGCAGAGGAGTCAGACGCTGATACGGCCAAGATCCAGTACAAGCTGCTCGAGCTCGACGGGAAAGTGCATCACGTTCCGATGCCTAGCGTTCTGAACGGTAAGGGAGGGTTCAAAGAACGTCGCACCAGTTTGGTGGACGTCCTGAAGGTCGCAGTTAGGCGAGAGCCCAACCGCCGAGACCTGCGAATGAAGCTGCTGGAAACGTATTACGCTGCCGCCGCGACTGGCCGCGTCGGATTTCTGGAAGTCGCCCAGAGTCTCGTCAGCGAGCGCGAGAATATGAGCGATGTCGAATGGGGCAAAATCGCCGGGATGGGCCGCCAGATCGCGGCGGAAAACGATTTGTTCCCACCTGGCAGCGCACAGCCGGACAACACGGATTTAGCAATTTGCGCCTAGTAGATGTGCGAAGACCAGATCCAAGCGCAAAAAGATAACGCCGATAAGATGTCGGGGGCTCCGCAGAAATAATCAGGACATTAAGCGTGGTCTTTCGCTGGCGTACGGATCTCATAGGTCGAGATTCGTACGAACGCGGGCGCCAATCGGAGCGCCGTCAAGAGAACCATTACGATGGCTGAATTCAAAGCGCGAGACGGGATTGCAGATAAGCGGTCGCTCACAAACACCGGCGTGCTGATTCGCCTGGGAGTGATCGGTGCCGTGGTGGTCTGTGTGGGCGGAATGTTCGCTTACGTTGCAGGCTGGTTATCGCCGGCCCGCATGACGCAGAGGCGGATGGTCGCCGGCTTTGAGGATGCCAATGGGATCCACCCTGGCTTTCGTCTCAACCACGCAAAGGGCGTGTGTGTGGCCGGTTCGTTCGAGAGCAATGGGCAGGCAATCCCCTTCTCCAAGGCCGCTGTCTTCGAGGTAGGGCGCGTACCGCTGATCGGCCGCATCTCGCTCGCGGGCGGCATGCCATTCCAGGCAGATATGCCCACAACGGTACGCAGTTTGGCATTGCGCTTGCTTCCGAAAGGTACCGAGGAATGGCGTACCGGAACCATCAACATCCCTGTGTTCGTCGTGAACTCCGCTAAAGGCTTTTATGACCAAACCCTCGCCTCCGCGCCCAATCCGGCAACCGGCAAACCCGATCCGGCCAAAATGAAGGCCTTTCTGGCGGCTCACCCGGAAGCCTTCAAGGCGATGGCGATCATCAAGAAAGCTCCTATCTCTTCGGGTTTCGCTGATTCAACTTTTTACGGTCTCGACGCTTTTCGTTTCGTCAACGCGACGGGAGATTCCGTGCCCGTCCGTTGGTCTCTTGTGCCGCTGCAGCCCTTTGTCGAGGAGGATCCGGCGAATTCTGCGAGCGCAGATAAAAATTACCTGTTTGATGCGCTGATTGCCCAAATCAACGCGCATCCCTTGCAATGGCGACTGTCGGTCACGGTCGGTCAGCCGGGCGATCCCACCAGCGACGCGACCCTGCCGTGGCCCGACGACCGACAGCAGATCGATGCGGGCACGGTGACGCTCGATCATGTGTCGAGCGAGGCCACCGGGGGGTGTACCGACGTCAATTATGATCCCTTGGTACTGCCGTCCGGCATAGAGCCATCCGATGACCCGCTGCTGAGCGCCCGATCGGCGGTCTACGCCCGTTCGTTCACGCTGCGCGCCGGCGCGCGGCGTGACAAGCCGCCAAGCGCGATCACGGCCCAGGACGTGCTCGCCGGTGGCAAGCAATGAGCGCGCAGCAACCCCGCTTCTCGACATTCTCCCGGCTATTGCATTGGCTGATGGCCGTAATGATCCTGGCAATGCTGTTCATCGGCATCGGCATGGTCGCCTCGGTTTCCGAACGCTACCAAGTGTTGGTCTCGATTCACAAGCCGCTGGGAGTCGCCATCCTCGTTCTGGTGGTGATCCGATTCCTGAATCGGCTATTCAATCCGCCGCCCGCGCTCCCCGACACGATGCCCCCCTTGATGCGCCTCGCCGCCAAGGCCAGCCACATCCTGCTGTACGCATTGATGCTAATCCTGCCGCTGGCCGGATGGGGAATGCTCTCTGCGGCCAGTTACCCGATCGTGCTCTTTGGAGCGCTGCATTTGCCGCCGATACTACCGCACGATCTGGCTCTCTACGCGTGGCTGCGTCCGCTTCATACCGATCTCGCCTATCTGCTCTTTGCCACGTTTCTCGCGCATCTCGGAGCGGCACTGTTCCACGGACTGATCCGGCAGGATGGTGTGCTTTCGAGCATGGCATCGTGGCGGGGCACCATCCGGGGCAATTAGACAGAGCTATCTTCACTCGAACGCCGCGTGGGCCATCGGAGGAATACAGCGCCGCAAGAAACTCAGAACCCCCTCGTTGAACGCGTCATTTTTATCGCCGGCCACCATATGGCCCGCGTCGTTTACATCCAGTACCTCGAGCCGCGTCAGGTGCTGACGAAAGTCGGCTACGCCCGCCTCGGTCACTATGTCGCTTTTCATTCCGCGCACCAGCAGCGTAGGCACGCGCACCCGTTCGGCGGCTGAATTCAGACGCTCCGCGAACATCGGCGGTTCGGCGGGCTCCGTTTCATCCAGGAGACGCGGGTCCCAATGCCAGTACAACCGTCCGTCCCCGCCCCGCCGCAAGTTCTTCATCAGGCCGGCGTGGCTATTGGGGCGGGGTCGCAATGGGTTGTAGGCTGCAACCGCATCCGCTACGTCCTCCAATGTCGCGAAGCCGCCGAGGCCGCTGCGCATGAAACCGCGAATTCTGTCCGCCCCTTGTGAATCGATTTGCGGAACGATGTCGACCAGCACCAATGCAGCAGCCAGCTGCGGTTGCATGCCCGCCAGCAGCAATGACGTGGCACCGCCCAGCGATGCGCCGACCAGTGCAGGTCGAGAGCGCAGCGTCTTGACCACACACTCCAAATCGCCGGCCAACGTGTCCAGCGAGTAATCACCATCCGTTGCCCACTCGCTGTCACCATGGCCGCGCGCGTCCAGATTGATCGTATGGTAGCCTCGAGCCATCAGGCTGCGCATGGCGCCGCTCCAGGAATGGCGGGTCTGGCCGCCTCCATGCAGCAGAATGACCGCCGTCGCCGCCGGGTCGCCGCCGATATCCGCGGTGAGCTTGACCCCTTTCACGCCGACGTAGTGGCGAGTGTGACCTTTCGGAGCGGCTAAAATGCGCGTCAACTCACGGGCCGGAGTTGAGCATCAGGGAACTCGTCAAATTGCTCGGTCATTTTATATGTTACAACAGTAGTGTCCCAACGTTGAAGGGGACGACGCGTTTAAGTTATTGAACATGATACAGAAACCACCATATTTTCTTGGTCTCGATTTGAACATCGATTCGCCCTCACGCACCGTGGCCGCGGTC
>Ga0182030_10000971_pt1 | contig 57471 bp, 54 predicted proteins | sample 812S3MmetaG_FD_121299 | JGI IMG/M metagenome (GOLD analysis project Ga0182030, IMG submission 121299) | Permafrost microbial communities from Stordalen Mire, Sweden - 812S3M metaG (Illumina Assembly) | ecosystem: Environmental > Terrestrial > Soil > Wetlands > Permafrost | place: Sweden... | reverse complement strand
GCAGGCGCTGGCCGGATGGGAGCAGGACCTGACTGCGAACGCGGTTGAAACCCACATCTCGCGCCTGCGCGCCAAGCTCGGCGACGCGGTCGTGATCCGCACCATCCGCGGCCTGGGCTACCGCCTCGATGAGCCGCAGGCGCCTGCATCATGATGACGATCCGGCGGCGTCTGCTGCTGCTGCTGCTGCCCGCGCTGGCGATATTGATGCTGGTCGGCGGCCTGGTGGACTACTGGATCGCGCTCGCCACCACCCAGAATGCCTACGACCAGGCCCTGGCAAGCACCGCGTTCGCGGCCGCGGCTTACGTTAACTTCGATCAGGGCAAGGCGGCCTTTACGCCCTCCCCGCGCACCGCCGCATTGCTGCGTGCCGGCAGCGGTGTTGCGGGCGACAGCCTGCTGTATGCGGTGACCGGGCCGGATGGAGAATTGATTGCCGGCAGTCCCGGCCTGCCCGCAGGTTTTGCCATGCCGCCCGCCGGCGCCACCGGGGCACCCGAATCAAGAGCGGTATTCCGCGACGTCAGGGTACAAGGCGTGTCGCTGCGCGCCGTGAGCGTGCGCGTGCCCGCGCCGCTGGGAGCGGCGACCGTCACTGTCGCCGAGACGCGCGAGCGCCGCACGCGCACGCAGCGCGTGATGCTGTTCGGCAAGCTGCTGGTCGACTTTGCCGAGCTCGATATCACGCTGCTGCTGATATGGATCGCGGTGTATTTCGGGCTGCGGCCGCTGGCAGCGTTGCGCGATGAAGCCGAGACGCACTCGCTGCGCGAGCTGCGGCGGTTCGACGAATCCACGGTTCCCGGGGAACTGCGCCCGGTGGTGGTGGCCTTCAACCGCGTGCTGGAACTGCTGCATGATGCGGCTGCGGCACAGCAGCGATTTGTTGCCGATGCGGCGCATCAAATGCGCACCCCGGTGGCAGGGCTGCTGGCGCAGCTCGAGCTGCTGCTGCGCGAGCCGCGCGCTGTGGCCATCGCCAGTGAACTCGCAACCTTGCAGAAGGGCATTGCGCACCTGGCGCACTCAGCCAATCAGCTGCTGTCGCTGGCGCGCGCCGAGCCGATTGCCGCGCTGCCGGAGGATCGGCAGCCGATTGAACTCAAGGCCCTGGTCGAGCAGCTGGTGGAGCGGCATCTCGAGCGGGCCGACAAGGCCGGCATCGACCTGGGCGCGGAGACCGCCCCTGCGCAGACCCTGGGGGATGCGTGGCTGCTCGAGGATCTGCTGGCCAACCTGATCGACAACGCGCTGAAGTACACGCCCAGGGGCGGCCACGTCACCGTGCGCTGTGGCCTGGAAGGCGGCCGTCCGTATCTCGAGGTCGAGGACGACGGTCCGGGCATCGCGGAAGCCGAGCGCACGCGGGTGCGCGAGCGCTTCTACCGGCTGCCGGGCTCCGCAGGCATAGGCTGCGGTCTTGGCCTGGCCATCGTCGATGAGATCGCCAGGGTGCACGGCGGCGCCCTCAGCATCGCGAGCGGGCGGCAAGGCCGCGGCGCACGCCTGCGGGTCAGTTTCGGTGCGCCCACGCAGGTTCGCCGACTGTGACCTGGGTCCCAGATTCAGGTTGCAGCAGCAGCCAGCCAGCTTGGTGCAAGCTCCGCTGGCTATCGTGGGGTCCTATGGATAACCGGTCTCATCGACGAGCCAGTCGCGGCTTCACCATGGTGGAGATGGTGATGGTCATGACTATCGCCGCGATCCTGCTGGCGATCTCGATTCCCTCGTACCGGTACGTGACCAACGCCAATCGCATCGCCGCCGAGATCAATGGCCTGCTGGGTGACATGCAGTATGCACGTGCCGAAGCGATCAAGGAGGGCCAGACGGTCACGGTGTGTGTGTCCACGGATAGCGCCAGCTGCAGCGCCGGCAACCTCAACTGGCAGAATGGCTGGATCGTATTCGCCGACGCCAACGGCAACCAGACTTTCAATGCCGCCACGGATACGCTGCTGCGGGTACAGGCCGGGTTTACCGGCACCGATACCTTCGTGGCCAACAATGCGCTGTCGGCCGTCACTTTCAACCGGGAAGGCTTTGCCACCGGCGGACCCACGCCGGTCGCCGCAGGGACATTGATCGCGCTGCACGCGGTCCCGGCCAGTAATGCCTCGACGCGCTGCCTGTCGGTGACCCAGGTCGGGCTGCTGACGGTGCAGACCTACAACCAGAGCAACAATGGCGTGACCTGTCTATGAAACAGCTGCGCTCCGATATTCAGGGTTTCTCGCTGATCGAGGTGCTGGTGGCGCTGGTGATCATCGGCGTCGGCATGCTCGGCATCGCCAAGATACAGGCACTGGCCTACTCCAGCACCGCGACCGCGAGCCTGCGCTCGCTGGCTGCGATCGAGGCCTCGAGTCTGGCGGCCGCGATGCGCGCCAACCAGAATTACTGGACCACGGCCGCCGCCGCCACAGCGCAGACGATCTCGATCGTCGGCGGGGCGGTAACCGCGTCCACTGACGGCACGCTGGTTGGAACCGCGGGAAGCTGCTCGGCTGCAACGTTCGGCAGTTCCGCGGCGCTGGCCGCCTACGATGTGCAGTGCTGGGCCAAATCTCTCAAAACCCTGCTGCCGGGCGATACGGCCACCGTCACCTGCAGTCCCAACGTCACGGCTACCTATCCGGTCGGTTGCAGCATCCAGGTGAGCTGGCTGGAGCGCTACACCGGGATCAACGCCCAGTCGCAAGGCACGACCATGGCGTCGCCGGTCTATACCCTGTACGTGGAGCCGTAGCGCATGAGCGAACGACACATCCGCCGCCGCGCGCCGCGTCGCCAGGGCGGCTTTACGCTGGTCGAACTGCTGATTGCGGTGCTGATCGGCCTGTTCCTGCTGGGCGGGCTGATGACGCTGGTGCAGGACAACCGGCGCACCTTCAGCAGCCAGAACATGCTGTCGCAGCTGCAGGACAGCGAGCGGCTGGCCATGACGATGATGACCGACGTGATCCAGGCCGGCGGCTATTTCCCGGATCCGACCACCAATACGGCGATTTCCGCACTTCCCGTGTCCGGCACGATCGCCGCGGGACAGCCGTTCTTCGGCACCTACAACGCGGCGGCGCCGGGCGACAGCATCACGGTGCGCTATGCCACGACTACCGGCGACACCATCCTCAATTGCGCCGGCGGCACCAACACCACCGGCGCCGTCGCACCGCTGCTCTACACCAACACCTTCAGCGTGCTCAATGGCCAGCTGCTGTGCACGCTGAACGGCACCGTGTATCCGCTGGTGGGCACCGTGAGCGCGAGCGTGGTACCCAACGCGATCATCGTCAACAACCTCAGCATTCTGTACGGCATCAACAGCTCCGGCAGCGGCAGCAACGTCGACACCTATGTGACCGCCGCCGGGGTCACGAACTGGAACAACGTCATTTCGGTGAAGATCACGCTGACCTTCAACAATCCGCTGTACGTGGCCGGTGTTGCGGGCACCCCGCAGCCGCAATACATCACTTTCCAGCGCATCGTCAGCGTCATGGCACAAACCGGAATCTAGACATGAAGCATTTGCGGCATAGCTCTCGTTCCACCCAGCGCGGCGTTGTTCTGGTCACCAGCCTGCTGCTGCTGCTGGTGGTCACCGTCATGGCGCTGAGCATGTTCCGCAGCTTCGGCATGCAGGAGCGCATCGCGGGCAACGTGCGCGAGAAACAACGTGCGCTGCAGGTCGCCAACAGCACGCAGGAATATGCAGAATGGTGGCTCGCCAATCAGAGCGGTGCCATCTACGCCGTCAGCCAGGGCAGCGCGGCCGCCGCTGACGTCACCTGCGGCAATACCGTAGTCGATGCCAATGCGCCGGTGGGCGCGGGGCAGATCTGCATCGACACATTGCGTATTCGCGGCATCAGCGCGGCCACATGGCCGAGCTCGATTCCCAGCGCCGGCCCGACCATGGGAGTGCTGTACACGCCCCCCGGCATGAGCGCGGTGAATTACGCGGTGCGGCCCGGTTTCTATATCGCCGATGCCGGCGCGCTGGCCACGGCGCGCGGCGAGGTCTACCAGGTCGATGCCTATGGCTTCGGCCTGACCAGTAACGCGATTTCCGTGGTTGAGAGCACCGTTGCAGTCACCTGCATCGTGTGCAACGTGGGAGGATTGTGATGAATGCAAGATATTCCATTGCCGTCGTAGCGGCAATCCTGGCCGCCGGCTACACCAGTGTCAGCCCGGCGCAAACGACCTTCACCGAGGACTTCACCAGCGGGGCCACCACCAACAGCTGGTATTTCTTCAATGGCGCGTGCCTCACCGCTGGCAGCGTGAGCGGCTCGATCAGTCCGGGGAAAATCCCGTCGTGCGTCAGCATTCAGAATTCCTATTATGCGCAGCAGCAGGACCACGATACGGCGCTGGTGGGCGGCAAGAATGGCGTCGCAGGCAGTGCCGAGACGCTGCCCGATCCGGCCAAGAACGGTGCCCTGCGCTTTACCAACGGCTCGCCCTTTGGGCACGGTGAGAACGGCGCGATCGTATCGGCCAGCGCCTTTAATGCCGGCCAGGGCATCCAGATCACCTTCAAGACCGTCACCTACCGCGGCGACAGCGGCGGCAACGGTATGGATGGTGCCGATGGCATGAGTTTCTACCTCATCAACGGCGCTGAAAGTCCCACCGATGGCGTCTGGAACGGTATCGGTTCCTGGGGCGGCAGCCTGGGCTACACCTGTTCGAATTCCAATCCGCCCTACGACGGTCTGATCGGTGCCTACCTGGGGCTCGGCATCGACGAGTTCGGCAATTTCCTCAACGGCACCAACCTGGTGGCCGGCTACACCGGTTCCAATGTAGCGAGCGGCGACAATACCGCTCTCGGTTACGGCTATTTTCCGGGACGCATCGGCTTGCGCGGGGCCGGCAATGTCTCGTGGGCCTATCTCAACAAGACCTATCCGAGCTACTACCCGTCGTCGCTGTCGACCACGCAGCAGCAGGCAGCGGTGCAGAAGACCTGCAGCACCGGCGCGGTGTGGAACTACAGCGCCAGCGCGAGCAATCCGACGCAGGTGACCAATCCGACGCCGGCGCTGCAGGACTATGCGCCGATCATCGCCGGCAGCAACCCGGCGATCGTGCCGTATTCGGAACTGCCTTCCTCGATTCAGCTCGCCAACGAGTCCGCGATGGCCCGCCCCGATGGCACCACGACCAACGGTGTCACCAACGGCAACGTGTTCCTGTACAACCTGCAGATTACGCAAAATGGCCTGCTGAGCTTCGCCTACAGCGTCAATGGCGGTGCCTACACGCCGGTGATCACCTCGCAGAGCATCACGGCGTCCAACGGCGCGTTGCCGGCGACGTTGCGTTTCGGGTTCGCCGGCTCGACCGGCGGTGACACCAACATTCACGAGATCCTGTGCTTCAAGGCTGCGCCGAGCACCGTGTCGGCAAGTTCGGCGGCCGTCAATGAAAAGCAGACCTCGCAGGTCCAGACCACATCGCAGGCATACTTTTCGTTCTACAACCCGAATGACTGGACCGGTCGGGTGACCGCCTTCGGGCTCACCGACACCGGCGGCCAGATCACCATCAACAACCTTGCCAACTGGGATTCCGAGTGCGTATTGACCGGAGTGATTTCCACCCAGACCTGCACCTACACCGGCGCCGCCGGCCCGATGGCCGCAGAGCCGATCTCCGGCACCGGCGGTCGCCAGATGCTGACCCTGAACGGGCTGGACACCACGGCCGCGGCAGGCATCAAGGGAATACCGTTCGAGTGGGCGAGCCTGACGGCTGCCGAGCAGAACGTGCTCGATGCGGGCGACGCCACCAATAACGCTAACCGACTGAACTATCTGCGCGGCGATCGTACCAATGAGATCAACAGCGCCGGCGTCGGCACCTTCCGTGCTCGCGACGGCGTGATGGCCGATGTGGTCGATTCGAGCCCGGCCTGGGTCGGGCCGCCGTCCTCGCCGTACATCCTGCCGTGGAAGGACCGGTTTGTTACGACCGACCCGATTACCGAGAATCTGTCCAACGGCCAGAGCAGCTATTCCGCGTTCCAGACCAGCAACCAGGGGCGCCTGAACGTCATCTACGCCGGCGCCAACGATGGCTTTCTGCACGGCTTCAGGACCGGCTCCGAGGATACCGCCGGCGACGTGCTCAGTGGCAGTTCGACCCCCAATGACGGCTTCGAGGTGCTGGCGTATATGCCGGGTGCGGTGCTCAACACCATCCATTCCACGACCCCGAGCCTGGACTACGCCAATCCTCAATATGCGCATAATTTCTTCGTCGATGGACCGCCCGGCAGCGGTGACCTGTATTACGGCGGCGCCTGGCACACCTGGCTCATGGGCGGCCTGGGGGCGGGCGGATCCGCCATCTACGCGCTCGATATCACCAATCCGAGCGGTTTCTCCGAAGGCAATGCCGCAAGCCAGGTCATTGGCGAATGGGGTGCTGCCACGATCAGCTGTGTCGGCAACGGCACCTGCGGCAAGAGCCTGGGAAATACCTACGGTACGCCGCAGATTCGCCGCTTCCACAACGGCAGCTGGGGCGCTGTGTTCGGTAACGGCTATGGCAGCGTCAATGGCGATGCCGGAATCTTCATCATGCTGGTCGGCTCTCCGAGCGGCTCGGCGCCGCCTCCGGTCACGTTCTATTATCTGAGCGCCGGCAATTCCCCCGGCAACGGCATTGCCTACGTGACGCCGGCCGATCTGGACGGCGATCACATCACCGACTTCGTCTATGCCGGTGACCTGAAAGGCAACGTGTGGCGCTTCGATCTGACCAGCGCCACCCCGTCGCAATGGGCAGTCACCAGCCCGGGTCCGTTGTTTACCGCCACCGGGCCTACCGGTCTGGCGCAGCCGATCACCACCCCGGTAGTCGTGGCCTCGGCGGTCTTGGCCGGCACGCAGCCGAACGTCATCGTCGCATTCGGTACCGGACGGCGCACGCAGTTCAGCAACAGCAGTGCGACCAGCTACGTCACCAATACGCAGAGCATGTATGGCGTGTGGGACTGGAACTTCAGTACGCCTAATCCCGGTTTGGCGGCCTCGTGGAACTCCAAAGCCCAGGCCCAATACTCGAGCCTGACGTCGACGGGAAGTACCAGCCAGATTCATACCGCATCGGGGCTTGCGGCGCCGTATACACTGAGCCGTGCGAACCTCACCAAGCAGACCTATACGGTGGTGCCGGGCACTCCGGTCACCGTCACCGCCACCAACAATTCGGTCGGCTGGGTCAATTGCGCCAGTTCCTGCGCTTCGGGCAGCTTCGGCTGGTATGTGGACCTGCCCGGCACCAACGGCACCACCACCACCAACGGAACACCGATCATCGAGCAGATCGTCTCCAGCCCATCCGTGTTCCAGGATGCGTTGATCGTCAACTCGACCATCCCGGCCAACAATCAGCCGCTGAACTGCAACAGTCCGACCACCGATGGCGGCGTCACCTACGCCGTGGCGCTGGTCAGCGGCGGAGTGTTCGCGCAGGGCGGCGGCTCGCCGACATCCACGACCAGCAGCTTCTCGAGTGCCTTCGTCAACTACCGGGACACAATGGTCGCTGGCATACAAAACAACGAGACCGGTGCGCTGTCCGTGGTCAATACCAAGGAATCCACCACCTTCCTGATCGGGCAGAGCATCTCGGTCACGCAGGGCCAGGCTCCGGGCCATGCCGATCAGATCGCCCTGTCGAACACCACGGTCAACCGCCTGACCTGGGTCGAATTACGCTAGCCATCGCGGCTGACAGGATAAAGATATGCCTATGCCACAGCGAAATCACTGGCGCACGAGCGGCCCCGCCGCCGGCTTCACGCTGGTTGAACTGATGATCGTGGTCGTGATCGCCGGCACATTACTGGCGATCGCCATCCCCAGCTATATCGACAAGGTCCGCACGTCACGCCGCGTCGAGGCCAAGACCGCGCTGCTGGATCTGGCAGGCCGCGAGGAACGCTTCTACAACACCAACAATACCTATAGCCTCACGCCCTCCGACCTGGGTTATGGCGCGGTAGCGGCATCGTTTCCGATGGCGGTCGGCAGCAGTTACTACAACGTCAACGTCACCAATATATCCGCCGGCTCTGCCGGACCGCCCGTGGTTGCCCCCACTTATACGATTACGGCCACCGCCATCAACGATCAGCTCAAGGACACGCAGTGCCAGACCTTCACGCTCACCAACACTGGTCTGCAGACCTCCGCACCCAACGCCACCCAATGCTGGTAGCGCACTGAGCAGACGAAAGGCCTGACCGGACGCGCGGGCCGGACCAGCATTGCGTGTATGGTGTAACCTGCCGCCACGGCCCGCGGCCATGAGCCGCTGGCGCGGCGAATTGCGCAATGATCGGCAAGCACAACATTTTCCTGATCGGCCCGATGGGATCCGGCAAGACTGCAGTCGGCAAGTATCTTGCGCGCATGCTCGACTATCCGTTCCTGGACAGTGACCACGAGATCGAACAGCGCAGCGGCGCCGATATACCGTTGATCTTCGAGCGTGAGGGGGAGGCGGGGTTCCGCCGCCGCGAGCGCGAGGTGATCGCCGAACTCACCGCCCGCCCGCGCGTCGTGCTCGCGACCGGCGGCGGCGCGATCCTGGATGCGGATAATCGCCGTGAACTCGCCAGCCGCGGCTGGGTGGTTTATCTGGAGACTTCCATTACACAGCAGGCGGAGCGCGCCGGGCGCACAAGTCACCGGCCGCTGCTGCACGGCGCTGATCCGAAGCTGCGGCTTGAAGAGCTCATGCTGGCGCGCGAACCGCTGTACCGGGAGATCGCCGACATGCGCACCTCGACTGACCGGCGACGGGTACGTTCGGTGGCCGAGAGTATCGCCCAGGAATACAAGACCTGCCTGCGCCAGCCGGCGGCGAGTGCCAGCGGCTGACGGCGCGTGCATACCCTCACCGTCAACCTCGGCGAGCGCAGCTACCCGATCCTGATCGGTGACGGACTGCTGCGTTCGCGCGAACTGCTGGCTGCGCACCTGGCGGGCCGCGACGTAGTGCTGATCAGCAACACGGTGGTCGCCGGGTTGTACGCGGATGCACTCAAGCAGACGCTGCCGCAGCCTCCGGCGGCGGAAGTCATCCTGCCCGATGGTGAGCAGTACAAGACACTGGCTACGGCGAGCCGCGCATTTGACGTGCTGATCGCCAATCGCATCGGCCGTGATGCCGTGGTGGTGGCGCTGGGCGGCGGTGTGGTCGGCGACCTGGCCGGTTTCGTCGCCGCCTGCTATCAGCGCGGCGTAGACCTGGTGCAGATGCCCACCACTCTGCTGGCGCACGTGGATTCATCCGTGGGCGGCAAGACCGCCGTCAACCACCCGGGCGGCAAGAACCTGATCGGCGCGTTTCATCAGCCGCGCGCGGTGATCGCTGATACCCACTTGCTGCAAACCCTGCCGGACCGGGACCTGCGCGCCGGCCTTGCCGAGGTCATCAAGTACGGGCTGATCTGCGATCCGGATTTCTTTGACTGGATTGAAGCGAATATTGATGCGCTGCTGGGCAGATCAGTCGAGGCCCTGGGCCATGCGATCTATCGCTCGTGCCAGATCAAAGCGCAGATCGTGGCGCGTGACGAACGCGAACAGGGCGAGCGGGCATTGCTGAATCTCGGCCATACCTTCGGTCATGCGATCGAATCTGCGACCGGCTATGGCTGGCAGCACGGCGAGGCGGTCGGAACCGGCATGCTGATCGCGGCCGAGATGTCGCAGCGGCTTGGCAATCTCGCCCCTGCGGTGGTGGCGCGCCTGCGCGCGCTGCTGCAGCGCGCCGGGCTGCCGGTCGACGCGCCGCGCATCGGCGGGGCGCGCGCATTCGACTACATGCGTGTCGACAAGAAAGTGCACGCCGGCCGGGTGCGGCTGGTGCTGCTGGCCGGGCTCGGCCGGGCGGTCGTGACCAGCGATTATCCAGACGCCACGCTGCACGAGACGCTGGCGGCGCATTTCGGATGAGCGCGGATGCGCTGGCCGTCTACGCGGCGGACGATGCGCACAGCCGCGGGCGCCGCTACGCCGAGCCGGCGCCCCAGTATCGAAGCGAATTCCAGCGCGATCGCGACCGCATCATTCATTCCAGCGCATTTCGCCGCCTGGCATACAAGACCCAGGTATTCGTCAACCATGAAGGCGACCTGTTCCGCACCCGGGTGACGCACTCGATCGAGGTGGCGCAGATCGCACGCTCGATCGCCCGCGCGCTGTCGCTGAATGAAACGCTGAGCGAGGCGATATCGCTGGCCCACGATCTCGGCCACACGCCCTTCGGCCACGCCGGCCAGGACGCACTCAACGATTGCATGCGCGACTACGGCGGTTTCGAGCACAACCTGCAGTCGCTGCGCACCGTGGATGAACTCGAGGAGCGCTATGCATTGTTTCCCGGGCTGAATCTGACCTACGAGTGCCGTGAGGGGATTCTCAAGCACTGCGCCGTATCCAAGGCACGCGAACTGGGCGAGCTGGGCGAGCGCTTCCTTCAGCGCCGGCAGCCGGGCCTGGAGGCGCAGCTGGCAAACCTGGCGGACGAGATTGCGTACAACAATCACGACGTCGACGACGGCATTCGCGCCGGACTGATCACGCTGGAGGAAGCCGCACAGGTGCCGCTGGTGCAGCGCCAGTACCAGCAGGTGATGCGGCTGTACCCGGATCTGCAGGGCCGCCGCCGGGTGCACGAGACGGTGCGGCGCATGGTCAATGAGGTGGTGATCGACGTCATCGAGTCCAGCCTTACGCGCATCCGAGCGGCGCAGCCACGCGACATCGATGCGGTGCGCTCGCTCGGTGAGCCGCTGATGGGTATGAGCGAGGGCATGCGCGCCGAGCACCTGCAGCTCAAGCAGTTCCTGCGCGATGAGGTCTACCGGCATCAGCGCGTGCTGCGCATGACCACCAAGGCCAAGCGCGTGCTGAGTGCGCTGTTTGCCGCCTTCATGGAGGAGATCAAGCTGATGCCGGCGGAACATCGCGACCAGGCACAGCGCGCCGAGCAGCGCGACGGGTTGGCGGGGCGCGCCCGCACCGTCGCCGACTACGTGGCCGGCATGACCGATCGCTACGCAATCCTCGAGTACCGTCGCCTGTTCGATCCGGCCGAGCGCACCTAGGCAGATTTCGAGCGCCGGTGATGCTTCGGCGCCGGCCTGGTATTAAAATACCGCCAGCCGGCACAGCCTGATGGAAACGCCAATGCGCACTGATATCGCAGCTCGAGAGCGCCTGATCGTGGCCCTGGATCTCGATAGCGGCGCGCAGGCGCTGCAGCTGGTGCGCGAGCTGGGCAGCGACGTCAGCTTCTACAAGGTCGGCCTGCAGCTGTTCATGGGAGGCGGCCTGGTCATCGTCAAGCGGCTGATCGAGCAGGGTAAGAAGGTGTTCCTGGACCTGAAGATCGACGATACGCCGCGCACGGTGCAGGAAGCGGTGCGCAACGTCGCGGTCGAAGGCGTCGAATTCTTCACGCTGCAGGGTAACCGCGACACTGCGCGCGCCGCCATCGCCGGGCGCGCCAGCCGGCCCACGCCAAAATTACTGCAGGTCACCTATCTGTCCAGTTGGGATGGCGCGGACCTGGCGGAGCATCTGCACCTCGACGGCGGTGCCGATAAGTTCTCGATCGACGAGCAGGTAGTCACGCGCGCGCGGCGCATCCTGGACTCCGGCTGCGATGGCGTGATCGCGTCGGGCACTTCGGTCAGCCGGCTGCGGCACGAATTTCCGCAGCTGCTGATCGTGACGCCCGGCATCCGGCCGTCCGGCTGCAGCAGCGACGACCACAAGCGCTCGATGACCCCGTATGATGCGATCACGGCGGGCGCGGATTACCTGGTGGTCGGGCGCCCGATCCGCTCGTCGAATGATCCGGCGGCCACCGCGCACAAGGTGCAGGAAGAGATCGAACAGGCGCTGCGCAGCAAGGCGGCGTGACAGTCTCGAAAGCGCCGTACGGCGCATTGCGCTGTTGCGGTTTCGATGCGCACTGTCATGACGATGCGATGTCCGAGCGCATTTTCGCCAGCTCATCGCGCAGCTGGCGCCGCAGGATCTTGCCGACATTGCTCTTCGGCAGCTGCTCGCGAAAGTAGATCGCCGCCGGCCGCTTGTAGGCGGTCAGGTACTGGTGCGCGTAATCCTTCAGCGCCTGCTCGCTCAGCGATGCATCCTTCCTGACCACGAACAGCGCCACCACCTCACCCGAGTGCTCATCGGCCTGCGCCACGGCGGCCACTTCCAGCACTCCGGGGCATTTGGCAATCTGGTCCTCGATCTCGTTCGGGTAGACCTTGAAGCCGGACACGATGATCATGTCCTTCTTGCGATCCTCGATGAACACGAAGCCGCGCTCATCGAAGCGGCCGATGTCGCCGGTACGCAGCCAGCCGTCCGGCAGCATGACCTTGGCGGTCTCGTCGCTGTGCTGCCAGTAGCCGCGCATCACCTGCGGACCGCGCAGGCAGATCTCGCCCAACGCACCGACCGGCAGCACCTGGCCATCATCGTCGCGGATCGTGAGCTCGGTCGACGGCACCGGCAGCCCGATCGAGCCGTTGAACTCGGCGTCCGGTCCGACCAGCTTGGACATGCAGCCCACCGGCGAGGCCTCGGTCAGTCCCCAGCCCTGGCTGATGCGGCAGCCGGTGATCTGTTTCCAGCGCTCGGCCACGCTGCTCTGCAGTGCCATGCCGCCGGCAATCGTGGCGACCAGTTGCGAGAAATCGAGCTGCTCGAATCCAGGGGTGTGCATCAGCGCATTGAACAACGTGTTCACGCCCATGAAGAACATCGGCCGATGCCGTTTCAGTTCCTTGACGAAGCCGGCGAAATCGCGCGGATTGACGATCATCACGCCGCTGCCGCCCAGCGACGCGAACAGCCAGCAGTTCGCCGTCAGCGAGAAGATGTGATAGAGCGGCAGTGCACACACGAAGCTTACCCGCTCGAGCGCCACCTGCTGGAACCAGGCGCGGCTTTGCAGGATGTTGGCGACCATGTTGCCGTGGGTGAGCATTGCGCCCTTGGCCACCCCGGTGGTGCCGCCGGTGTATTGCAGATAGGCCAGATCGTTGCGGTCCAGGTTGACCGGCAGCAACCGCAGATCGCGCCCCTGGGCGATGACCTTGCGGAAACTGTGCGCCTCGGGAATCACCCAGTGCGGAACCTTCCTTTGCACGTGGCGCAGCACCAGGTTCACCAGCGCGCCCTTGGGCCAGTCCAGCATGTCGCCGACGCCGGTGACGATCACCTGCCGCACCCTGGTATCCGGCAGCGCGTGCTGCAGGGTGGCGGCAAAGTTCTCCAGCACCACCACCGCGGCGGCGCCCGAGTCACGCAGCTGGTGCTCGAGTTCGGTCACCGTGTAGAGCGGATTGGTGTTGACCACGATCAGGCCGGCGCGCAGCGCGCCGAACATCGCGATCGGAAACTGCAGCAGGTTGGGCAGCATGATCGCGATGCGGTCGCCGCTCTTGAGCCCGGCGCTGTGCTGCAGCCAGGCGCCGAAGGCGCGCGAGCGCAGTTCCAGCTCGCGGTAGGTGATTGAGCTGCCCATGCTGTAATAGGCGATGCGATCGGCGTAGCGCTCGCAGGCGTCCTCGATCAGCGACTTGAGCGAGTCGATCTCGAACGGATCGATGTCGGCGGGTACCGAGGGTGGATACTGCGGTAACCAGAATCGGTCCATCGGCCCCACCCCTATATTTTTTTCAACGTCCGCTGCCGGCGGCGCCGGCACCGGCACCGGAGCTGGCATCGGCGCGCAGCAACGGCTCTAGTTTGGGCCAGACGTTGTCCAGCAACAATGGCTGGCCGCCCTCATTCGGATGCATGCCGTCCGCCTGCATCAGCGCCGGGTTGAGCGCCACCTGGTCGAGCAGGAACGGCACCAGCGGCAACTTGTGGGCCTGCGCCAGTGTGCTGTACATGTCCTGGAAACCGGTGGTGTAACGCTCGCCATAGTTGGGTGGCATGCGCATGCCGAGCAGCAGCACCGTGATGCCGCGCGCGCGTGCCAGCGTGATCATCTGGTCGAGATTTGCGCGCGTACCGTTGAGCGGCAGGCTGCGCAGCCCGTCGTTGGATCCCAGTTCGAGCACCAGGATGCGCGGCCGCTGCACATCGAGCGCGTGCGACAGGCGCCCCAGGCCGCCGGCAGTGGTCTCGCCACTGACGCTGGCGTTTATTACCTTGAATCCGTACCCTGTCTGCGAGATCTTGCGCGCCAGCAAGCTCACCCAGCCCTGATCGACGTGGATGCCGTAGCCGGCGCTGAGGCTGTCGCCGAACACCAGGATCACCGGGGCGGCCTGGTCCGCGCGCGCCAACGGCGCGGCCAGTGCCAACAGCAGTGCCAACAGGAAACCCATGATGCGTGACATCGTTCTTGAGGCCCGAAGCTTAAGCAAGCAGGTTAGCAGCCCGGAAGGCCCGCTGACCATCGTGCGCGATATCTCGTTCAGCGTCGCCCGCGGCGAGTCGATCGCCCTGGTGGGGCCTTCGGGCGCGGGCAAGTCCACGCTGCTGGCGCTGCTGGCGGGCCTGGATCTGCCGAGCTCGGGCGATGTGATGCTGGCCGGGGAGCTGCTGGGCACGCTGGACGAGGACGGACGCGCGCGGCTGCGTGCCCAACGGGTCGGATTCGTGTTCCAGTCGTTTCATCTGCTGCCATCACTGACTGCGCTGGAAAACGTCATGCTGCCGCTGGAGCTGGCGCGCCGCGACGATGCGCGTGCGGCGGCCGAACACATGCTCGAGCGCGTCGGACTCGGCGCGCGTGCGCGGCATTATCCGCGCCAGCTGTCGGGCGGCGAGCAGCAGCGCGTGGCGCTGGCGCGCGCCTCGGTCGGCCATCCGACGGTGCTGTTTGCCGACGAGCCCACCGGTAATCTTGACACCGCGACCGGCGTGCGTATCGCGCAGCTGCTGTTCGAGCTGAATCGCGGCTCGGACACGACCCTGGTACTGGTGACGCACGAGGCCGCGCTGGCGGCGCGCTGCGGGCGCGTGCTGTCGATGGAGGCCGGTGCGCTGCTGTCCGATATCGCCGCCAACCGGACGGCACCGCATGCGTAGCTTGACCTTGGCTTTGCGCGCGTTACGGCGCGAATGGCGCTCCGGCGAGCTTGCGGTGCTGTGGCTGTCGCTGACCATCGCGGTGGCGGCGCTCAGCGGCGTCGGCTTCCTGGTGGATCGCATCGGGCACGCGGTGCAGCTTTCGGCCAGTGAGGTGCTGGCGGCGGACCTGCGGGTCGAGTCCGATGCGCCGATCGCTGCGGACGAGGCGGCGCGTGCCGCGCAACTCGGACTGAGCACGGCGCGGCTGACGATGATGCTGTCAGCGATCTTCAACGGTGATGCCAACCAGCTCGCCAACGTGCGCGCGGTGAGCGCCGGCTATCCGCTGCGCGGCCAGCTCACGATCGCGGACCGGCCGTTTGCAGCCGCTACGCCCAGCGCCGCGATCCCCGCAGCCGGTGAGGTGTGGCCCGACTCACGGGTGGCCGCGGCGCTGGGCGCGGGCCTGGGCAGCGAGCTGACCGTGGGGGCACGCACGCTGCGCGTGACGCACATCCTGATCTCGCGTCCCGACCAGAGCTCGACCTTCGTCGAATTCGCCTCGGCACTGCTGATGAACGACGCGGACCTGGCGTCGACAAATCTGATCCAGCCCGGCAGCCGCGTCCGGTACGTGCTGCTGCTGAGCGGCGACGCCGCGCAGCTGGCGGCCTTTCGCCGCTGGCACCAGACGCTCGAGGCGCGCCAGGAGCGCATCGAGGACGTGGCCGATGCCAGTCCGCAGATCGGCGATGCCAGCCAGCGGGCGGCGCGCTTCCTGGCACTCGCCAGCCTGGTCGCGGTGCTGTTGTGCGCGGTGGCGATTGCCATGAGCGCGCGCAGCTACGTGCACCGGCACCTGGACGCGGTCGCGCTGATGAAAACCCTGGGTGCCTCGCGCCGCCTGGTGCTGGCGGTGAACCTGTGGCAGTTGCTGCTGCTGGCGGCGGTGGCGAGCGCGCTGGGCGCGGCGGCCGGCTGGCTGACACAGCTGTGGCTGGTGCGAGTGCTGCAGGGCCTGCTGCGCGCCGACCTGCCGCCGGCGGATGGCTGGCCGGCGCTGGTTGGATTCATCATTGCGCTTGCGGTGCTGGCGGGATTTGCGCTGCCGTCACTGCTGCAGCTGACGCGGGTGCCGGCGCTGCGGGTGCTGCGGCGCGATGCCGGCCCGCCGGCGCTGAGTTTCCTGGCTGCCGGCCTCCCGGTGCTGCTGGCGATCGCCGGTGTGGTCTACGGCGCGCTGGGGGAACTGCGCCTGAGCCTGTGGTTCCTGCTGGGACTGGCCGGCGCGGTGCTGGCGCTGGGCGCAGCCGGTGCGGCGCTGGTACGGGCCGCGGCCCACGTGCGCGGCTCGGCCGGAGTTGCGTGGCGCTACGGCATCGCCAATCTGGCGCGCCGGCGCACCGAGAGCATCACCCAGATCGTGGCCTTCGGTCTGGGCATCATGCTGCTGCTGGCGCTGGCGATCCTGCGCGATGACCTGGTGACCGACTGGCGTGCAAGTCTGCCGGCCGACGTGCCGAATTATTTCTTCGTCAACATTCCCACTGACGTGCGCGCGGATTTCACGCGCCAGCTGCAATCGCAGGGCGCGCACCTGACGCGCATGCTGCCGATGATCCGCGGCCGGCTGCTGAGCATCAACGACCGGCCGCTGGCGGCGCTGCATTTTCCCGGCATGCGCGGCCGCGGCTTTGCCGATCGCGAGCAGAACCTGACCTGGGCGAGCGAGCTGGGCGATGACAATCGCATCGTTGCCGGGCGCTGGTGGAGCCCAGCCGATGCCGGCAAGCCGCTGGTGTCGCTGGCGGTCGAGTACCAGGATTCGATGGGGCTGAAGCTCGGCGACCGGCTGCGCTTCGACGTCGGCGGCGAGAACTACGATGTCACCGTTGCTAGCTTTCGCAAAGTGAAGTGGGACAGTTTCCGGCCGAATTTTTTCGTGATGTTTCCGCCCGGCTTGCTGGATGCGAGTGCCGGCACCTACATGACCAGCGCGTACCTCTCGCCCACCAGCGGCGCGATGGCGCAACTGGTGCATCGCTTCCCCGGAGTGTCGATATTCAACGTCGGGGATCTGCTGGCGCAGATCCGCGCGGTGGTCGACAAGGCGGTCACCGCGGTGCAGTCGGTATTCCTGTTCACGCTGCTGGCGGGCCTGACGCTGCTGCTGGCGGCGGTGCAGGCGAGCCGCGAGGAGCGGCTGTATGAGACTGCGATCCTGCGCGTGATCGGCGCGCGCCATTCGATGATCCTGGGGAGCGTGCTGGCCGAGTTCGCGCTGCTGGGCGCGGTGGCCGGCCTGCTCGCTGCCACCGGCGCCTCGCTCGGCGGTGCCTGGCTGGCGCACGCGCTCGATCTGAAATATCGCTTCAACGCTGCGTTGTGGGCCATCGGCGTGCCCGGTGCGGTGCTGGTGGTCGGTGTCGCCGGATGGCTCTCGACGCGCTCGGTGGTGCGGGTGGCACCGCGCTCGGTGCTGTACTGAACTGCAATGAGCTGTAGTGAGTGCGCCGCGCGTGTGCTCAGTGTGCGAAGCTGACGGTGGCCCAGGCCTGCGGTACCACATCGCCGCGCCAGGTCAGGCCCTCGATGGTGAACTGGTAGTCGCCCGGACCCAAGGCACCGCTGTTGAGTTCGATTCGCAGGTTACCGCTGGAATCGCGCAGCACGTTGTGCAGCACGCCGACGCTGCCCTGGTCGATGCGGTCGATGGTGACGCGAAACGCGGAGAACTGCGACCACGACAGGTCGATCTTCAAGTCCGCCGTCTGCGCCTGGGCGCCGCCGATCGTGACCAGGCTGTGTGCCACCGGGCCGGTGCGGCTCGGGATCACGCTGATGCTGCGCGTCGATTGCGCCGGCTCGAGCGGTTGCAGCAGCACGCGCTGGCGCAGGCCGGCCGCCGTGCGATCAAGCGCCGACAGCCGGCCCTGGATCATGAGGCAGGTGACGCCGAGCGCCAGCGCCAGCAGCGCGGTGCCTATCAGAACCGGCAGCTGTTCCCACCAGCGCTTGCGCGGCTGTTCCCACGGCGCCGGGCGGCCGCCGGCATCGAGCAGGCGCAGCGCGGCGTTGATGCGCTCGGTGAGCGCGATTTCGTCCAGCAGCTGCGGATGTTCGCGGCAGAAGCGCTCGAAATCCTGGGCGCCCTTGAGCGGCAGGCGGCCGCCGATGTAGCGTTCCACGATCTGGTTGCGATTGATGAATTCGCGGTCCATGGATGGCGCGGGCTGCGCGGCCTGCGATAGCGGCGGCGCGGCGCGATCGGCAGCGGCGGGTTTTCCGGGCGCGGCGGCTGGCATACGCCTATGGTGCCGCGCGCGCAGCGCCAGGCGTAGGCGCCAGCTCACAGTTCCAGCCGGCCGCGCGGCAGGATCGCGGATTGCGTCACACTATCCGGCCGGCCGCCACCCCAGGTTGCGCTATGTTAGCGGGTTGTGGCCGCAGCTGCTCGCAGGTGATGGACGTTGGGCGTATCAGACAAAAGCAAGCCGGGTAAAACCAAGCCGCTGGCAGGCGGCGTGCGCCACGATGAGCGCGGCAATGCCGTGTGGCAGTGGGCCGCCGACACCGCGCGTCATGCGGCCGCGAGCACCTCGCAGCTGTTGCGGCGTCTGGAGATATCGAACCTGAAGCTGCAGGAGCCGGACGATAACAAGCCGCCGTCACGCGAAGCCGGCTTCAACCCCTATGACGGCGTCGAGGTGACGAGCGCCGCGACGACCAAGCGGCAGCCAGACAAGCGGCAGGCAGACAAGCAGCAGGCGATCAGGCAGCAGCCGGCGGCCAGGAAAAAGCCCTCGGCAGTGCCGGTGCGCGTGCGTACACCGTGGTGGCGAGCGCTGTTTGGACGGCACTGAGCGCAAGTGGCGCGCCGGCGGTGCATGAGCATGGTGAGCGCTTCCCGCCGCTCGCGTAGACTGGTGAAATTGCATCTGCGCGCGGAGCACCATGTACCAGGCACCGATCAGGGATTTGCGCTTCGTGCTCGAGGAGCTGCTGGACGTCGCCAGTCTTGCGGCATTGCCGCGCTATCGCGAATTTTCAGCCGAGCTGGCCGCCTCGGTGCTGGATCAGGCGGCGCGCTTCGCGCAGGAGGTACTGGCGCCGATCAATCGCATCGGCGACAGCGTCGGCGCCAGCTTCCACGACGGCGTGGTGAACATGCCGGAACAGTTTCGCAGCGCCTACCGGCAATACGTCGACGGCGGCTGGACGCAGCTGTCGGGGCCGCCGGAATTCGGCGGCCAGGGGGCGCCGCTGATGCTTGCGGTCGCGGTCGAGGAACTGGGCTTTGGCGCCAATGTCGCCTTCATGCTGTGTCCGTTGCTGGCGCGCGGCGCGGCCGATGCGCTCGAGGTGGGCGCCTCGCCGGCACTGCAGGCACAGCTGCTGCCGAAGATCGTCTCCGGCGAGTGGACCGGCACCATGGCCCTGACCGAGCCGCAGGCCGGCTCCGACCTGGCGCTGATCCGCACCCGTGCCACGCCCGAGGGCGATCACTATCGCATCAGCGGACAGAAGATTTTCATCACCTACGGCGAGCACGACCTGGCACCGAACATCGTGCATCTGGTGCTGGCGCGCATCGACGGCGCCGCCCCCGGAATCAAGGGCATCTCGCTGTTCGCGGTGCCCAAAGTACTGTTGCACGCCGACGGCAGCCTTGGCGAGCACAACGATCTGCGCTGCGTCTCGATCGAACACAAGCTGGGCATCCATGCCAGCCCGACCTGCGTGATGTCATTCGGCGATCGCGGTGGCGCGCTCGGCTACCTGGTCGGCAAGGCGCATCACGGCCTGGAATACATGTTCGTCATGATGAACTCCGCGCGCCTGTCGGTTGGCGTGCAGGGCGTCGGCCTGGCGGAGCTGGCGCTGCAGCAGGCAAGCGACTGGGCACGCAATCGCGTGCAGGGCCGACCCACCGGTGCCGGTGCGGGCAGTGCGCCGGTGACCATCGCGCAGCATCCGGATGTGCGCCGCATGCTGCTGACCATGAAAGCCAATGTCGAGGCGATGCGCGCGCTGGCGCTGTATGCAGCGCTGCAGTTGGATCGCGCGCGTGCCGACCCGGACCCTGCGCGCCGCGCGGCGGCGTTGACGCGCGGTGAGCTGCTGATCCCGATCGTCAAGGGCTGGTGTACCGAGCAGGCGACGCTACTGGCCTCACTCGCGGTGCAGGTGCACGGCGGCATGGGTTTCATCGAGGAGACCGGCGTGGCACAAACGTTGCGCGACTCACGCATCACCTCGATCTACGAAGGCACCACCGGCATCCAGGCCAACGACCTGGTCGGGCGTAAGCTCGGCCGCGATCGGGGCGCCGCGATGGCGGCGCTGCTGGGCGACACGATGCGCGAGCTGAATGATCTGCGCGGCTCGGACCCGACCATCCGCAGCGCGCGCAATGCCACGATCGAAGCCCTCACGATGCTGCGCGATGCGACGGAAGTCATCCGCGCGCAGGTCGGTGAAGCACCGGCGCGCGCCTACGCGGTCGCGGTGCCCTACCTGCAGCTGTGCGGTCTGGTGCTGGGCGGGGCGCTGATGGCGCGCGGCGCGGCCATCGCCGCCGCCCGGCTGGCGGACGGCGCGGCCGATCAGAAGTTCTATCGCGCCAAGCTGCAGACCGCGCGTTTCTACGCCGAGCATCTGCTGCCGCAGTCCCTGGGATTGCTGCGCATCATCAAGTCCGGCGGCGCCAGCGTCGCCGAGGCCGACGCGGATCTGATCTGAGCCGGCGCTTCGCGTCAGCCGTCGCCGGCCTGCGCCCCGAGCACCGGGACCATGTTGGCGAGCAGGAATTCGACAAACTGACGTATCGCGGGCGAGCCGGCGCGCTCCGCCGCATACACCGCCTGCAGCTGCAGCGGCGCGGCGACCGACCACTCCGGCAGCACGCGCTCGAGCTTGCCCATCGCCAGGCCCTGGCGGCACAGGAACTCAGGCAGCACGCCTATCCCTAAGCTGGCCGCGGTGCTCGCATGCACCAGCGCCGGATCGTTGACCTGCAGTGCCGGGCGCAGATGTACCTGCTGCTCCTCGGCGTCGCGGCGCGAGAGCCTGCGAGCGGGATCAGCGCGGCGCAGGCGCAGGTTTCCCGGCGCACGATTGGCGTCCGCGCCGGCCTCGGCACCCGCGCAGGCGCCGCTGTCGAGCGAGCGCAGCACGCTGTGGTCGGCCAGCTGCGCCGGGCTGCGCGGGCGCCCGTGGCGCGCCAGATAGGCCGGCGTCGCACACAGCAGCAGCGGCGGATTGCCGAGCGGCGTGCGCGTCAACCCGGGCAGCGGCGCGGCGCCGGGGCGCGCGCCCAGCACCGCCGAGCTGTCGTTGCACACCAGCAGATCCCAATCGGCGCCCGGGTCCACCGGCAGCGTATCGATGACCGCGACCTGCAGTTCGAAATCGGTGTAGCGCTCGAGGAAGCGCGGTATCAGCGGCGTGACCAGCAGCCGGCCGTAGCCCGGGTCGACGATGACCCGCAGCCGCCGTTCGCCGGCCGCCGGTAGCGCAAAGCGCGCAATGACGGCCTCCACCTCCGCCAGCAGGCGCTGGCTGTGAGGGCGCAGCAGCACCCCCGCGGGGGTCAGTGCCACCCGCCGCGTGGTGCGGGTCAGCAGCCGCGTGCCGAGCCGGCGTTCGAGGCTTAAGATGGCGCGACTGACGGCGACCTTGGGCACCCCGAGTGCCCGCGCGGCGGCGGTAAAGGACTTGAGTTCCGAGACATGCGCGAAGGCTGCCATTTCCGACGCCAGCCACATATTGTTTCCTTCGCAGCCTGAAAGCAGGCTGTTGGCGAGATACTGTACCCATAACGGAACAATCGCAACTATGCAGCGTATTCCTGAAGAGGAGTTGATGGTGGATCCGGGACAGGCCCTGGCCTACCACCAGGCCGATTTCAGTGCCACTCATGGCGCCCGGATCGCGATCTTTCGCAGCCTGTTTCCGCGGCTGCAGCTGGCCGGCCCGGTGCTCGACCTGGGCTGCGGATCCGGCGATGTGCTGCTGCGCTTCGCGCGCGCCTTCCCGGCGGCGCACTTCGTCGGCCTCGATGGCTCACCGCCGATGCTGCAGCTGGCGCAGCATGCCATCGAGCCGGAGCCGGGGCTACGCGAGCGCGTGCAACTGCGCTACGGCATCATCCCGGATTGCGCTCTGCCGGATGGACGCTGGCAGCTGGTGATGAGCCACAGCCTGCTGCACCAGCTGCACGACCCGCAAGTGCTGTGGCGGACCATTGGCAAATGCGCCGGCCGCGGCTGCGCCGTGTTCGTCGCCGACCTGCGCCGTCCGGCCAGCGAGCTGGATGCGCAGCGCATGGTGCAGGCGAGCGCGAAGCAAGAGCCGCAGATCCTGCAGCGGGATTTTTATAATTCACTATGCGCCGCTTTTGAGCCCGACGAAGTGCGCGCGCAGCTGGACGCCGCGGGGCTGACGCAACTGACGGTGCGAACACATGATCCGTTTCACCTCAGTGTCTCCGGTCTGATGTAGCCCGCCACGGCTGCATCAGACGGGATTCTCGAGGCTGAACATCTCGTTCGCATCGTCATACGCGAACGCCTCGGCATAGCGCGCCAGGCTGATGACCGCGCGCAGCGTCTGCTCGGCATCCTTCTCGCCCATGAAGTCCTCGAGCTCGTCGATGAAGCGGCTCTTGCGCGCGGCGTGCGAGGCGCGCTCGTCCAGCACCCGGCGGATATGGGCGGCGAGCTGCACGTAGTTGAGCAGGTGGCGGGCGAAGATCTGCTTGCGCACGTTGATGTCGGAGTTGGCGAACGCCATGCCTTCGGGCGTGAGCTTGATGTCGCCGCCCTCGACCTCGGCGAAGCGCATCATCTGCAGCGTCTCGGCTACCGGGAACAACTCGTCGATCTCCATCTGCAGGTCGGAGGCGATCTTCGGCAGGTCGGCGGTGCCGTTGAACGGCGGCGCGGCCACGGTCTCGACCAGGCCGGCGAGCAGGTTCGAGGATACCCGCGGCAGCACGGTGCCGATGCCCAGTCCCGGAAAACGCTCGGCGCGCGCCGCCGGGGCGGTCCCCGAACGGCGCGAGGTCATCTCGACGTAGATCTTCTCGACCAGCTCGCGAAACTTCGGGTCCAGGCGCTTGCGCGGCTGCGGCAGCGTGACGTCGATCTCGCTGAGTATGCGTCCCGGGTTGCTGCCGAACACCAGGATACGGTCGCACATCAGCACCGCCTCCTCGATGTTGTGCGTCACCAGGATCACGCCCTTGATCGGCATCTGGCCTTCGGCCCACAGATCGAGGAAGTCGGTGCGCAGCGTCTCGGCGGTCAGCACGTCGAGTGCCGAGAACGGCTCGTCCATCAGCAGGATGTCCGGGTGCACCACCAGCGCGCGCGCGAAGCCGACGCGCTGGCGCATGCCGCCCGACAGCTCGCGCGGGTAGGCGGACTCGAAGCCGTCGAGCCCGATCAGGTCGATGGCGGCCAGCGAGCGCTTGCGGATCGCCGCCTTCGGCATGCGCTGCGCCTCGAGCCCGAGCGCGACGTTCTCGTACACCGTGAGCCAGGGGAACAGTGCGAAGCTCTGGAACACCATCGCGATACCGGTGGCGCAGCCGGCAATCGGCTCACCGCGAAACGTCAGCGTGCCGGCGCTGGGCTCCGACAGGCCGGCGATCAGGCGCAGCAGCGTCGATTTGCCGGAACCCGAGCGTCCCAGCAGGCCGACGATCTGGCCGGCGACCAGCGTCAGGTTGACGCCGTCGAGCACCACCAGCTCCCCGCCGTCGGGCTTGGGGAAGGACTTGCAGACGTTGTCGACCGACAGCAGTTGCGCGATGGCCAGTTCTGGTGCGGTGTTCATTAGTCCTCCAGCGCTGTCAGCTGAGCCGGTACTTGCGTTCGGCGAAATAATACAACGGTCGCCAGAACACGCGATTGATGGCCACCACGAACAGGCTCATGGTCGTGATGCCCAGGATAATGCGGTGAAAGTCGCCGGCGGTGGTGGCCTCGGCGATGTAGGCGCCGACCCCATGCGCCTTGACCTCGACGTTGCGCCAGCTCGCCAGCTCGGCGAGGATCGCTGCATTCCAGGAGCCGCCCGAAGCGGTGATCGCGCCGGTCACGTAATACGGCAGCACGCCCGGCAGCGCCACCTTGCGCCACCACAGCCAGCCTCTGAGGCCGAGATTCGCGGCCGCGTAGCGCAGCTCGGTCGGCATTGCGGCAGCCCCGGCAATCACGTTGAACAGGATGTACCACTGGGTGCCGAGGATCATCAGCGGGCTGAGCCACACATCCGGATTCAATTTCCAGGTCACGATGCCGAATACCGCCAGCGGGAACAGCAGATTGGCGGGAAACGCCGCCAGGAACTGCGCTACCGGCTGCACGATCTGGGTGGCGCGCGGGCGCAGTCCGACCCAGATGCCGATCGGCACCCATACCAGGCTGGCGAGCCCGATCAGCACCATGACACGTGCCATCGTGAGTGACGTCAGGCCCGCCACCTGCGCGGCCTCGTGCCATGTGGTCTCGCCGATCAGCACGCGTGCGATGCGCCACGCGGCCAGTGCCAGCACCAGCACCAGCAGCACGAACCACAGCAGATCGGTGCGCCGGCCGACGCGTGCGGTCGCGGAAGTCGCGGCCAGCAGCAATTCCGGCCGCGGAGCCTTGCGGCTGGTCCAGCGAATCACCGCGTTGAACACGGTGCGCAGCCCGCTCATGATGCGCGAGCGCTGCATCATCGTCAGCGCCCAGGAATCCGGCACCAGGCCGCCCTGCTCCTGGTCGAAGCGGAAGCGGTCGCCCCAGACCACCAGCGGCCGGAATAGCAGCTGGTCGTACAGCAGGATCACGATCAGCATGGCGGCGATCGCCCAGCCGATCGCACGCAGCGAACCCTGCTCGATCGCGAGCGCGATGTAGGAGCCGATGCCCGGCAGCGCGATGCTGGTGTGGCCGACCGTCATGGATTCGGAGGCGACCACGAAGAACCAGCTGCCGGACATTGACATCATGGTGTTCCACAGCAGCGCCGGCATCGCAAACGGCACCTCGAGCTTCCAGAACTTCATCCATGGCGTCAGCCGGAACGATTCGGCCGCCTCCTCCAGCTCGTGTGGAACCGTACGCAGCGACTGGTAGAAGCTGAACGCCATGTTCCAGGCCTGGCTGGTGAAGATCGCGAAGATCGCAGCGAATTCGGCGCCCAGCACCCGGCCCGGCACCAGCGACATGAAGAACACCACGGTGATCGAGATGAAGCCCAGGATCGGCACCGATTGCAGGATGTCGAGGATCGGAACCAGTAATTTTTCCGCCCGGGCACTCTTTGCGGCCCAGGTAGCATAGGTAAAGGTGAATACCAGCGACAGGGCCAGCGCCGAGAACATGCGCAGCGTAGTGCGCGCGGCGTAGAACGGCAGGTTGACCGGATCGAGCGACAGCGGCGCGGCGGTAAGCTTGGCCAGCGGCTCGAACAGTCCGCGGCTGGCTTCGGCAAAGAAGGTGAGGAGCCCGATCACGACCACGATCGCGACCAGATCCCAGCGCGTGGCCAGATCGCGTACAAAGGCAAAAGGTTGGGATCGATTCACCATGCTGGCTCGTCAGTGTTCTTAAAAGCGGCGTGCGCGTGGGCCCGCGTGCGTGCGTGCGCGCGGGTGCGTCTAGTGTTGCACCGTTATCTTACATTTTTTAGCCGTCGGCTCGGACCAGGCATAACCCGGTAGCAGCGCGGCGGATCGTTCAGGCGATTCAGATACTGGCGGCGCTCGCCGATGCTGAGGCCGTACCAGTCGATCTTGCGCTCCAGTTCGCGGCTCAGGGCGGTGTCGGTCACGTAGCTGCTGCGGCCGTGGCGCCCGGTGACGCCGGCGCGCAGCCGCCGGGTGCTGCCCCGTCGCAGCAGGTCGACCAGCGCCGCGGCGACCTGTTCGCTGCGCGGCAGCTCGCCGTGCTCGCAGCGCAGGCAGTAACTGCGCGCGCCGGCAAGTGTCGCGCAGGCGCTTGCCACGGTGCCGTCACCGGCCGAACTCAGCCGGTAGCGAAACTGCGCGCCGCGACGCTCGATGCCGGTGACGGTGCGCTGGCCGGTACCGACGATCGAGACGAAGCGCTGATCGGCCGTGGCCAGCTGGCCCGCGAAGCCGCGCGCAGCGCGCAGCAGCCTTGCGTCAGGCCGCGCACCGCTGGCCGGCCAGCTGTCTGCATCGAACAGGTCGAGCGCCGCATCGGGCGCGGGCAGCAGCTGGTACAGGCTCAGAAAGCCGCGGAATGCGAGCCGGGTCAGCGCCTGGGCGTCATGCCGCCGGTCGATCGCCGCCAGCCGGCCGACAATCGGATAGGTCGCACGCAGCGCCTGAACGGCGGCAATCGAGCCGCCATGCGGCGCGCCCAGGCCAATGACGCGGATGATGCGTTCGGCCCCGGCACCACGGCCATAGTGTGCGAGCGCGGCGCGCGCCAGCAGCGCGCCCATGCTGTGGCCGATCAGCGCCAGCTCATCGGCGTCATCGGCGGCCAGCCGCGCAGCGAGCACCCGGCCCTGTGCCATCACGTCGCCGCGCCAGTCATAGTCATGCAGCGCGACATCAAAGCCGGCGGCCGACAGGCGCAGCTTCAGCGCCAGGTAGCTGTAGACGATCGCGCCCAGCGGCTGCAGCGACCGCGAGCGCGCGGCGCGCGGCCCCGATTTGCCCGCAGCGCTGCGCGGCACTCGCAATTCGGTGAGCCGGCCGCTGACAATGTCGCTCGGATCGATCCACAGCAGATCCGGCGGCTGGCCCCCCGGGCGTGTGCGCCCGAGCTGGCTACCGAGGATTCCGGGCAGCAGGTAGACCTTCAGGCGCGCTCGGGCGGCGCCGCGCCGCCGCCGGGCGGCGTGGCTGCGGCGTGCCAGCGCAGCGAGCGTTGAGTATTCGTAGCCGCCCAGATAGGCCGCCAGCTCGCGCCGATGCGCTCCGAGCGCCAGCGCGCGCTCCAATTCCGCTTCCGGCCAGCACATGCGGTCATAGACCGAGACCTCGCCGTCCGAGCTCATTGGCCGGCGTCGAGTGCAGCCAGGCCGCTGTGGCGCGCGATCTGGTCGCACACGGCGGCAATCACCGCGGTGCGGGCGCTGCTCTTGCGCCAAACCGCGCCGATGGTGCGGGTCGGCACCGGCTTTGCGAACGGCCGCACCGCCATGCCCTTGGCGCCGCCATAGGCGCCGTGTACCGCCAGCGCCGGCAGCAGCGTGACACCGGCTCCGGTTGCCACCATCTGCCGCAGTGTCTCGATGCTGGTGGCGCGAAAATCCTGCTTCTCGTGCACGCCGCTGCGGCTGCACACCGCCAGCGCCTGGTCGCGCAGGCAGTGCCCGTCCTCCAGCAGCAGCAGTGTCTCGCCCTTGAGATCCTCGGCGCGGATGTGCGCGCGCGCCGCCAGCGCATGACCCGCCGGCAGTGCCGCAACGAATGGCTCCTGATACAGCGCGCGCGTTGCCAGGCCCTCGAGCTGCACCGGCAGCGCCAGGATGCCGACATCGATATCGCCATTGTGCAGTCGCTCGAGCATCGGCTCGGTCTGGTACTCGTACAGCATCAGCTCCAGGCGCGGCAGCGCCTTGCGGATCTTCAGCGCCACCAGCGGCAACAGGTACGGGCCGATGGTCGGCAGCAACGCCATGCGCAGCTGCCCGGCGAGCGGATCGCGCCGGGTCTGCGCCAGCCCGACGATCGCATCGGCGCTCTCGAGCATGCTGCGTGCACGCGCCGTGATTTCCTCGCCGGCCGGCGTGAGCGTCACACGCCGCGGGCGCCGCTCGATCAGCTGTACGCCCAGGTACAGCTCCAGTTTGCGCAGCTGCGACGACAGCGTCGGCTGGCTTACAAAGCACTTGGCGGCGGCGCGGCCGAAATGGCGCGTGTCGGCCACGGCGACCAGGTAACGCAGGTCTTTGAGCTTCAGGTCGGTCATGGAAGTTCGATATATAGCATCTATCGCTGGCATAAAGTCAATTGATTGGACGATGTAGCCTGGCGGACGCACTATGCGCCCACGGGGCCGGCTGCAAGCGCCAGGCCAGCGGTAAAACAAGTTTCCCACTCGTGTATGAAGGAGATTGGATATGTTGGGTTTAGGACAGAAATTTCCCAGCTACGCACTCACCGGCGTGGTGTCGAACGACCCTGCCAAGGCGTTCCAGCAGTTCAGCAGCGCCGAGCAGGCCGGCAAATGGCAGGTCGTGTTCTTCTGGCCGAAGGACTTTACGTTCGTCTGCCCGACCGAGATCGCGGCCTTCGGCAAGCTCAATCGCGAATTTTCCGACCGCGGCGCGCAGCTGTTCGGCATCAGCACCGACAACGAATACGTGCACCTGGCATGGCGCAAGGAGAAGGAGGAGCTGCGCAACCTGCCGTTCCCGATGCTCTCGGACATCAAGCGTGAGCTGGCCGGCGCACTCGGCATCCTGGATGCGCAAGCCGGCGTGGCGCAGCGCGCGACCTACATCGTCGATCCGGACGGTGTGATCCGCTTCGTGTACGTGACCGACTTGTCGGTCGGACGCAATCCGGCCGAAGTGCTGCGGGTGCTCGACGCACTGCAGACCGATGAGCTGTGCCCGTGCAACTGGCAGAAAGGCCAGGACACCCTGAAGGCGGCCTGAGCATGGACAGCACCACTGTCGAGCTGATCCGCGATTCTATCCCGGACTACGCCCGCGACCTGAAGCTCAACCTGGGCAGCGTGCTGACGCAAGCCGGCGCTCCAGGGCTGAACGAGCTCCAGATCTGGGCGGTGGCGCTGGCCTCAGCCATTGCCGCGCGCAATGTTGCCTTCACCCGCGCACTGGAGTGCGCGGCGGGCGAGCACCTGGATGCGGCGCACCTGCAGGCGGCGCGTGCCGCGGCCGCGATCATGGGGATGAACAACATCTACTACCGCTTCCTGCACCTGGTCGAAGACGACGAGTACCAGGCGATGCCGGCGCGGCTGCGGATGAACATCCTGGCCAATCCGGGCATCGACAAGCTCGACTTCGAGCTGCTGTCGCTGGCGGTGTCGGCGGTCAACGGCTGCGGCCTGTGCATCAGCTCGCATGAGAAGAAGCTGCGCCAGCATGGCTACACGCGCGAGATGATCCAGAGCGCGGTGCGTATTGCGGCAACGGTGCATGCGGTGGCCGGGGTACTCGAATACCATCACGCCGAGGCGGCGACTGCCGCCGATGCACAGGCGGCGTGAAGCCCGCAGCGCCGGTGCGTCAACACCAAGCACCCGAGCACTACGATCCTGGAATCGTCGCCTGTATTCTAATACTAGGTGGTATCTGAAATCAATCATGTATTCCAATGCAAGCTCTGGAGAGACGTGCTAGCATGGAGGTATGGCACGTCGCAGGCTCACGCGCGAGCAAAGTCGTGATCTCACCCGGCAGCGGCTGCTCGATGCCGGCTCAGTCATCATTGCCAAGAAGGGTCTGAACGGCGCCAGCGTCGAAGACATCGCCGCGCATGCCGGTTATACCCGCGGCGCGTTTCATTCCAATTTCCGCAGCAAGGGCGAGCTATTCATCGAGCTGCTGAAGCGCGATCACCAGGACGTGCAGCAGGGCCTGCAGCAGATACTGGGTGCCGGCCTGTCGCTTGAGGATATGCAGCAGCGGCTGCAGAACTTCTACAGCCAGCTGTACCGCGGCAATCTGAGCTACGTATTGTGGGCCGAGGCGCGGCTGCAGGCGCTGCGCGATGCGAAGTTCCGCGCCCGCCTGAGCGCGCTGCTACTGGAGAAGCGCGACATGATTGCGTATTTCATCACGCAGTTCTGCCAGACGATGCAGCGGCAGCCGCGCGCGCCCGCCGGCGATCTGGCCTTTGCCACCATGGCGCTGATCGATGGCATGCGCTTCTACAATGCCTGCATGCCCGAGCAACTGTCCGATGAGCGCGTGCAGGCGGCGCTGGGCACGGTATTCAGTGCGACTTTCTTCGACTGAGTCGATGCTGCTGCTGCTCGGCGCGCTGGCGCTGTTGCTGCAGCTTGCCGCGGCGTGCGCGCGCAGCGCCACCGTGCAGGCGTCAGCAGCTGCGCCTGCACCGGCGCTGCATTTGCTGGATGACGAACGGCAAACGCTCGATCTGGCACGGCCGGCGCAGCGCATCGTCAGCCTGGCACCCGGGGCCACCGCGATGCTGTTTGCCGCCGGGGCCGGCGACCGGGTCGTAGGCACCAGCGAATATTCCACCGAGCCGGCGGCGGCCAACGCTATAGCGCGCATCGGCGACGCCCAGAGCTTCGACCTGGAGCGCATCCTGGCGCTGCATCCGGATGTCGTGGTGGTGTGGAGCGGCGGGACGTCGGCGACGCAGCTCGCACGGCTGCAAGGCGTCGGTCTTCGCATCTACCGGCATCGGCTCACCGCCCTGGACGACATTCCATCGAGCCTGCTGCGCCTCGGCCGTCTTGCCGGCACCCAAGCCGTCGCGCAGCCGGCGGCCGCGCGGCTGCGAGAGCGGATCGCGGCGCTGCGCAGCCTGTATCTGAAGGCTGCTGCGTCCACGGTGCTGATCGAGGTGTGGAATCGTCCGATCTATACGGTCGGTCGCGATGAAATCATGACCGACGTGATTCATGCCTGCGGCTATCGCAGCATCTACGAGGACCTGGCCGATCCGGGAGCGGCGGTGAGCCTGGAGTCGGTACTGGTACGCGACCCGCAGATCATCCTGGCGCTGCCCCCGGATGAGTCGTCGGGCCGCGACTGGGTCGCCGCCTGGCGCGCCTATCCATCGATGCGGGCAGTACGCGCCAACCGGGTGCTGTCGTGGACCGACCAGCGCCTGAGCCGCCTCGGCCCCAGCATCGTCGATGCGGCCGAGGACCTGTGCCGCGCGCTGCGGCAGCCGTAGCCGAATGGCGATGAACACCGACACGAGGCGTTCTTGACGCGCGGCCGCGGCGCTGGCCATACTCTGCGGCGTATGCCAGCAATTGTCCTGTCCGCCGGTCAGTGGTGGTGGCGCGGCTCCGCAAGCGGAGTGGGCGCTGGACGTTGCTGCATGTTCTGAACCGAATCCAACAGGTACAAGCAAACACCAGACCCATCTCCGGAAACTTCCGGGATGGGTTTTTCATTATATGAAGCCGCCTTTTGACATTGCCGGCGATTTCGACACCCCAGTGTCGGCGTTTGCCAAACTCGCGCCGTTCGAGCCGCGCTTTCTGCTGGAGAGCGTAGAAGGCGGCGAGCGCATCGGACGCTATTCGTTCATCGGCTTTGGCGATGTGCTGCAGGTACGGCTCGACGAGCACGGCTTTCAGCTCGGCGATGAGCGCCGGCCGCTGCCGACCACCCAGGCGGAGCTGCTCGATGGCCTGCGCGCCGCGCTGCGAGCGCTGCCGCTGCCGACCCCGGCGCTGGGACAGGTGCCGCTGGCCGGCGGGCTGGTGGGTTTTACTTCGTACGACGTGGTGCGCTTCTTCGAGCGACTGCCGCAGCGGCTGGCGCCGCTGCCCGGCGTTCCGCTGCTGCATTACCTGGCGCCGCGCTCGCTGCTGGTGTTCGATCACGTCAGCCGCGGCATCGCGCTGCTGCACGCGGGCAGCGAGGCTGAGCGTGAATCGCTGCGGCGCGAAGTGATACGCGCGCTGCGCGCTGCGGTGCCGTTCATCCGCTCGGGCGGCGGCTTCAGCGTTCCGAGCCCGGCGCTGACGCGTGACGAATATATCGCCGGCGTGCAACGCGCGCAGCAATACATCGGCGCCGGCGACGTCTACCAGCTGGTGCTGTCATCGCGCTTTGCGGGCCGGCATGCGCTCGATCCGTTCCAGGTCTACCGCGCCCTGCGGCTGATCAATCCGTCACCCTACATGTATTTCTGCCGGCTCGGTGCGCTGACCGTGGTCGGTTCATCACCCGAGGCATTGGTGAAGCTCAATCGCGGCCAGGCGGAACTTCGTCCGATCGCCGGCACGCGGCCGCGGTCCGATGATGCGCAGCTCGATGCGCGGCTGGAGGCTGATCTGCGCGCCGACACCAAGGAGAATGCCGAGCACGTGATGCTGGTGGACCTGGCGCGCAATGACCTTGGCCGCGTCGCCTGTGCCGGCAGCGTGCGGGTCGAGCCGTACCGCTCGATCGAGCGCTACAGCCATGTGATGCATATTGTCAGCGGCGTGCGCGGCGAGCTGGCCGCCGGCCGCGACGCGTTCGACCTGTTTGCCGCGACGTTTCCGGCCGGCACGCTGGTGGGCGCGCCCAAGGTACGGGCGATGGAGATCATCGAGGAACTCGAGCCGGTGAGGCGCGGCCTGTACGGCGGCACGATTGGCTACTTCGGCGCCCAGGGCGACATGGACCAGGCGATCACGATACGCACGCTGGTGTTTCATAACGATGAATACAGCTACCAGGCCGGCGCCGGCGTCGTCGCCGACAGCGTGCCTTCGGCCGAGCATGACGAGGTGCTGGCCAAGAGTGCGGCACTGCTGGGGGCGCTGAAGCTCGCCGAGGAGGGCCTGTGAGCGCGCGACTGCTGCTGATCGATAACTACGATTCCTTCACCTACAACCTGGTGCAGGCGTTCATGGTGCTGGGCGCGGACGTGCATGTGTATCGCAACGACGCCATCAGCATCGATCAGGCGCGTGCGCTGGCGCCGACGCACCTGTGCATCTCGCCCGGTCCGGGCACGCCGCAGCGCGCCGGCGTGTCGATGGCGATGGTGCGTGCATTCGCCGGGCAGATCCCGGTGTTCGGCGTGTGCCTGGGACATCAGTCGATGGTCGAGGTGTTCGGCGGCAAGGTGGTGCGCGCGGGCCGGCTGATGCATGGCAAGACTTCGCTGATTGATCATGACGAACGCGGCGTATTCGAAAACATCGCTGCAGGCTGCGAAGTCGGCCGTTACCACTCGCTGATCGCCGAACCGGACTCGATGCCGGACGAGCTGGAGATAACCGCGCGCACCGCCGAAGGGGAGATCATGGGTGTGCGCCACCGCCGCCTGATGGTCGAGGGTGTGCAGTTTCATCCGGAGAGCGTACTGACACCGGACGGACCGGCAATGATGCGCAACTTCCTCGCCTTCAGCGGCGGCGAGCGACACGGCGTTTGACGGTCGCGCCCATGACTGACGCCACATGGTTGCGGGCGATACTAGAGCGGCTGCTCGAGCGTGAGAATCTCACCCAGTCCGAGGCCGGCGAGCTGCTCGGCGCGCTGACCGCCGATGACCTGGCACCGGCGCTGGCCGGCGCACTGCTCGCGGCGCTGCGTGCCAAGGGCGTCACGGCCGACGAGTTGCGCGGCTTTGCCGGCTCGCTGCGGGCGCTGGCGCGCCGGCCGCATCTGCCATCCGTGACCGGCGCGGTGGATATCGTGGGTACCGGGGGTGATCGTTCCGGCAGCCTGAACCTGTCCACCGGCGCCGCGCTGCTGGCGGCGGCCTGCGGCCTGCCGGTGGTCAAGCATGGTAATCGCGCGATCTCGGGCCGCTCGGGCAGCGCTGATGTACTGCAGGCCCTGGGGTTGCCGCTGCCGCTGGACGAAGCCGGCGCCGGCCGCTGCTTCGATGCGCTCGGTTTTACGTTTCTTTTTGCGCCGTACTATCACGCCGCCACCAGGAGCATCGCGCCGGTACGCGCCGCGCTCGGTGTGCGCACCGTATTCAACATGCTCGGCCCGCTGAGCAACCCGGCAGCGCCGCCCTACCTGGTGATCGGTGCATTCAATCACGCGAGCGCGGAACTGATGGCGCAGGCGCTGCTCGGCAGCGGCGTGCAGCGCGCATTCGTGATTCACGGCGCGCAAGGCTGGGACGAACCGACACCGATCGGCGCCTTCACGCTGTTTGATGTCGGCTCGGACACGGTGCGTCGCGAGCAGCGCACCCCGGCAGACTATGGACTGCCGCTGTGTGATGCCTCGGCGCTGGCTGGCGGCGATGCGTCCCACAACGCGCTCGAACTCAGGCGCGTATTGGAACAGCGCGATGGCGGGGCGCATCGTGACGCGCTGCTGCTGGGCGCCGCGCTGGCGCTCGAGGTCAGCGGCCATGAAAGCTCACCGACGCTGGCGATCGCGCGCGCAGCGCAGGCGATCGACCAGGGGGCGGCGGCCGAATTGCTGGCGCGCCTGGCGCGTTTCGGGGCCGAAGAAACACTGCGCATCGGCGGCGCATGAATAGCGGTGGCGCATGAGCGAGGATTTCCTGGCCGCGATGGCACAGGCAAGTCGCGAACGCGTCGTGCACGCGAGCGCGCAACTGCCGATGCGTGAGTTGCAAGCGCAGGCCGCCGCGCTGGCGCCGCCGCCGCCGCTGCGCTTGTCGCAAGCCGGCTTTGATCTGATCGCCGAGGTCAAGCTGCGCTCGCCGGCGGCAGGGCAACTGAGGCAGGCGAGCGAGAATATCGGCGCGCGCGTCGCCAGCTACGCCGACGCCGGTGCCGCCGCCATTTCAGTACTGACCGAGCCGAGCCGCTTCGATGGCGCGCTGTCGCATCTGACGCTGGCGGCGCACGGGTTGGGCGGCCGAATTCCGGTGATGCGCAAGGATTTCCTCGTTGATCCCTACCAGGTGTACGAGGCGCGGCTGGCGGGCGCCGGCGGCGTGCTGCTGATTCTGCGGATGCTGGGCCGTGCCGAGAACGAGGCGTTGCTCGAGGCCGCCGCGGGGCTGGGATTGTTCGCGCTGCTGGAGGCCTTCGATGCGGCGGATCTCAGGCTGGCCGCCGAACTGGTGGGCAGCTATGCCGGGCGCGCTGCGCTGCTGGTGGGCGTGAATTGCCGCGACCTGGTGACGCTCAAAGTGGTGCCCGGCAGACTCGAAGCGCTGGCGCCACTGCTGCCGGGCAATGTGCCGCGCGTGGCCGAGAGCGGTGTTGAGACCGGCGTCGATGCGGCGCGTGTTGCCGCGCACGGTTATGACCTGGCGCTGGTGGGCAGCGCACTGATGCAAGCAGTCGATCCGCTGGCGCTGGCCGCCGGGATGCTGCGGGCCGGGCGTGATGCGGCGAGTGGCCGCGCAGCCGCGGGTGGGCGCGCGTGAGGCTCGCATGTGGGTGAAGATCTGCGGCATGACCGACCAGGAAGCGGTGGACGCGGCACTGGCGGCGGGGGCCGACGCGCTCGGGTTTGTATTCTCGCCGTCGGTGCGCCGGCTGGAACCGGAACAGGCGCTGCAGCTGGCGGCCCGCGCCCGCGGGCGAGCCGCCGTGATTGCGGTGACCCTGCATCCGCCACAGCCGCTGATCGACGAGATTGTGCGGCTGTTCAGCCCAGACGCGCTGCAGGCCGAGCAGTCGGACTTCGAGCGACTGCGACTGCCACAGGCGCTGGGGCGACTGCCGGTGCTGCGCGCCGAGGTCGCTGCCGGCGGCGCGCTGCCGCCCAGGATGCTGTTCGAAGGCGCGCGCAGCGGCAGCGGCGAGGCGGCCGACTGGCAGGCGGCGGCAAGGCTCGCGCGGCGCAGCGAACTGATACTGGCCGGCGGTCTCACTGCGCACAATGTCGGCGCCGCGATAGCCGCCGTGCAACCCTACGGTGTGGATGTATCGAGCAGTGTCGAGTCGGCGCCGGGGCGCAAAAGCGTGCAGAAGATAGCTGAATTTGTCGCGGCCGCCAGGGCAGCTGTGCAGGCAATACCGGGCCGCAATGCAGGGGATGGAGCATGATGCAAAATGACTTGGCGGCCGAACACGAGCGCGTGCTGTCCGACCTGCTGGCCGGACGTTACCCGGATGAGCGCGGCCGCTACGGTGCCTTCGGCGGCCGCTATGTGCCGGAGACACTGATCCCGGCGCACGAGCGGCTGGAGCGCGGTGTGCGCAGGTGGCTCACTGATCCGGAATTTCAGGCCGAGCTGAACCGGGAGCTGCGTGACTGGGTCGGCCGGCCGACGCCGCTCAGTCCGGCGCCGCACCTGTCGCAACGCTGGGGCGCGCAGATCTGGCTCAAGCGCGAGGACCTTGCGCATACCGGTGCCCACAAGATCAACAACGCACTCGGCCAGGCGCTGCTGGCGCGCCGGCTCGGCGCCAGGCGCATCGTGGCGGAGACCGGGGCCGGCCAGCACGGGGTCGCAAGCGCGGCAGCCTGCGCGCGCGTCGGCCTGCCGTGTACGGTCTACATGGGCGAGGTCGACATGCAGCGCCAGGCGCCGAACGTCGGCCGCATGAAGCTGATGGGCGCCACCGTTGTGCCGGTGACCAGTGGCGATCGCACGCTGCGTGCGGCGATCGATGAGGCGCTGCGCGACTGGGTGGCCGATCCGACCGGCACCTATTACCTGCTCGGCTCCGCCGTCGGCGCTCATCCGTATCCGTACCTGGTGCGCGAACTGCAGGCGGTGATCGGGCGCGAGGCGCGTGCGCAGATGCTGGAACAGAGCGGCGCACTGCCTGATGCAGTGGTCGCCTGCGTGGGCGGCGGCTCGAATGCCATCGGCCTGTTCCACGCCTTTCTGGGCGATCGCAGTGTCGACATCATCGGCGTGGAGGCCGGCGGCCGCGGCTCGGGCCTGGGAGACAATGCGGCCACACTGGTCTACGGCCGACCCGGCGTACTGCACGGCAGCTATTCGATGCTGCTGCAGGATCGGGATGGCCAGATCCAGGAGACGCATTCGATTTCCGCCGGACTGGACTATCCGGGCGTGGGCCCGGAACACGCGCTGCTGGCTTCGATCGGCCGCGTGCGCTATGAAGCCGCCGACGATGCGGAGTCGCTCGCGGCAGTGCGTGAATGCTGCGAGAGCGAAGGCATCCTGCCGGCGATCGAGAGCGCGCACGCGCTGGCCGGCGCGCGGCGTTGGGCCGCCACCCATCCCGCGGCCCGCATACTAGTCGGAGTGTCGGGGCGCGGCGATAAGGACATGTCGACCCTGACAGAGGTGCTGCTGGCGCCCAACGAGTCCAAACCATGACCGCGACAGCCTCGCCCGGTGCCGGGATGTTGCCACGCGAGCGCATAGTGTCGGCGTTGCGCGCTGCCGCCAAGCAGGGCCAGCCGGCGCTGGTGGCGTTCCTTACCGCGGGTTTTCCAAGCCGCGAGAAATTCCGTCAACATCTGATGGCGGTTGCCACTGAGGCCGACGTGGTCGAGATCGGTGTGCCGTTCTCCGATCCGATGGCGGACGGCGTGACCATACAGCGCTCGAGCGAGCAGGCGCTGCGCGCCGGGGTCACGCTCAGCGGAATACTGGAGGAACTCGGTGCGCTGCCGCGGCTGCCGGCGCCGCTGCTGTTGATGAGCTACATGAACCCGCTGCTGTCTTATGGCCTGGCGGCGCTGGCGCAGAAGGCCGCGGCCGTCGGCGTGTGCGGCTTCATAGTGCCGGATCTGCCGTTCGACGAGAGTGACGAGATGCGAGCGGCGCTGGCGCCGCATGGTCTGGCGCTGGTGCAGATGGTGACGCCGGTAACGCCAGCCGAGCGGCTCGCGCGGGTCGCCGGTGCGAGCCAGGGATTCGTCTATGCGGTCACGATGACAGGCACCACCGGCAACAAGGCCGCAGCACCGAAAGAAATCTCCGACTATCTCGAGCGCGTGCGCGCGGCGGCAACAGTGCCGGTGTGCGCCGGGTTCGGCATACGCACGCGCGATCAGATCCAGGCGCTACGCGGCATGGTAGACGGGGTGATCGTCGGCTCGGCGCTGATCGAGGTGCTGGAACGCGGCGAATCGCCGCAGCAGTGGCTGGCGGCGTTGCGGCCGCCGCGCCGGTGAGCGGGTAAACTAGCGCGGGGCAATTTCCGAGGTGGCGCGGTGGCCAGTCTCACGATCGAGCCGCGATTCTGTGGTCCGCCCGGCTGCGCCAACGGTGGCTATTTCGCCGGCCTGCTGGCGCGCTGCTCGCCGGAGCTGGTGCGGGTGCGAATCGAACGGCCGATTCCGCTGCAGGTGGCGCTGGAAGTGCGCAGCGACAGCAGCGGGGCGCTGCAACTGCTGCATCAGGGTGCGATCCTCGCCCGCGCGCAGCCGGCGGCTTTCGAGCTTGCGGTGCCCGCGGCGCCCGACTACCTGCGGGCGCTGGATGCGTCGCGGCATTTCATCGGCTTCCAGCATCACGCGTTTCCAGGCTGTTTCGTCTGCGGTACCGATCGGCTGCGCGGCGACGGCCTGCGGATTTTTGCCGGCGAGCTGAGTGGCCAGCAACAGGTGGCGGCGACCTGGGTGCCGGATATCTCCCTGTCCGCCGGCGATGGCAAGGTGCGGCCCGAGTTCATGAGTGCGGCGCTGGATTGTCCGGGCTATTTCGCCGCACGCAGCGACGGCGTGCCGATGCTGCTGGGTGAATACAGCGTGCATGTGGATCGCTGCGTACATATCGATGAGCCCTGCATCGTGATCGGCTGGCGCATAGCGGCCCGTGGCCGCAAGTACGAAGTCGGCACCGCGCTGTTCGACTATGACGGCGACCTGTGTGCGCGGGCGCGCGCAGTGTGGATCGAGCTGAGGCCGGATGTTGCGCTGGTTCGCCCGGACCAAGCGCTCGATGATCCAGGGGCCGATCGTCCAGGGGCGGATCGCAGCAGCTGATGCCGCGCCGCGCCGCCGCCCGAAACACTGGTCGCAACGCGGCCGCTGCGCGCAGGCGTCGCCGGCGCCCGCTACGCCTGTGGCCGGGCGCGCGCACCCGCCGGCGCTGGTGGCGGGCGTTGCGGCGTGCGCCACCGGCGCTGCAGCTTGTGATCAGCGCCGCGGCGATCCTGGTGCTGGCGCTGGCCATGAACTGGATTTTCCAGGTGATCCGCAAACCATCGGAGCTGTTCTTTCCGGTCAGCACGACGCTCAACAAGTCACCCGCTGAAACCTGGCGCCAATACGAGCCCATTTTCCGCAAGCACGCCACCAGCGTGATGACTGCGCCGCTGCTCGCGGCGATGGCCCAGGTCGAAGGCTCGGGCAATCCGGTGGCGCGTACTTACTGGCGCTGGTCCTGGCGTACCAGCGAGCCGTCTGAGGTGTACCGGCCGGCGTCGAGCGCGGTCGGCATGTACCAGATCACCGACGGGAATTTTGCCGAAGCCCGGCGCTACTGCATTCGCGATCATGCGGTGGTCCAGGATGGGCCGTGGAGCGACTGGCACTCGTGCTGGTTCAACAGCCTGTATTCGCGCGTGATCCCCAGTCATGCGGTTGAGCTGAGCTCGGCGTACCTCGATCACAGTGTCGCGACGATCCTCGAGCGGCACCGGATGGCGTCCGCCACGCTGGCAAGCAAGCAGCAACTGGCGGCAGTGATTCATCTCTGCGGCGCCGGTGCTGGCGATGATTTTGTGCGCCGTGGTTTTCAGTTGTTGCAGAGCCAGCACTGCGGCGAGCAGGAGGTTCGTGCCTACCTGGGGCGCATCGAGGCGATGAAAACCGTGTTCGACCGGCTGGCCGCCGGCAATCAAGGGGGTCGCTGGTAGCGCGCGGCATGAGGGGCGACACTGGTTTGTCACCGCGCGGCCACTGCATTGTTATCGCCGCCACCCCTAGTATGCGCGCCAGGTTGATGCGTAGGTGTGAAGGAGGCGGGCGATGGCGACTTTATGCGTTGGCGATGTCGATTGTTCGGCCCCGGTGCTGCGCGACTGGCTCGGTGGCGACTGGGCATTGCTGTTCTCCCACCCGACCGACTTCCAGGACCAGGGGCTGGAGCGGGATCGCTGGCTCGACATCCTGCGCGATGAGTTCCGGGCGCGCCGCGTCAGCCCGGTTGCCTGCAGGCGGCCTGCTGGCGTGCCGGATGGCAGCTGGGTCGGGGAGTTGATCAGCGACTACCGCCTGCTGCGACTCCAGGGCACCGGACTGGATGACGGGGTGATCGACATGGCGGCGCGCAACCTGCGCGAGGAAATCCTGGATCTGCAGCCGCGCTTCGTGCTGATCATCGATGAGTCGCTGAACCGGCGCGGAGTGCTGAAGTACAGCGCCGGGCGCAGCACCGTCTCGCCGCTGGATCTGCTGGCGTCGATCGATGCCCTGCGCCGCCCGTTTGCGGCATCGTCTGCTACGGCTCAGGCTCTCCCCGGCGGCTCGCTATATAGCGAAACAAAAATTCTTCATGGCAAATTGGCTATTGGACCATCACCGGCCCGGTCTCTATCGTGAATCGGCTGCCGATTCTTTTAAGCCGGAGCTGCCATGACAGAGATTGCGCACAGCCAGGTCCACGCCCCGAAGCGGGAATCGGCCTGGGCTGAACTCATCAGAAAGGATGACTGGTGGGCGATCTGGATCGGGCTCGGCTTGGTCGTGGTCGCAGCCGGACTGGTCGCGAGCGGCAGTAGCCTCAAGTGGCTGGCGATCGCGCCGCAGAAGTGGAAGGCATGGCCCGAAGCGGTGAGCCAGGTGCGCGAGCACGCCGTGCAGTACCTGGCGGTGTTTGCCCTGTGGGCGTCGCTGTTCGGCATCGGCGTCAGTGCGCTCGGCTACCGGCTGTCGCGCTTCCTGCCGGCATTCGCGCTGCTGTTCGTGGGGTCGCTGGCTCTGTACGTGCTGGGTCAGTGGGACCAGGCGGCGCGCTACAACCTGGAGCCGCCGCTGGTCGCGCTGGTGCTCGGCCTGCTGATCGCCAATACGCTCGGTGTACCGCGCTGGGCTGATGCCGGCCTGCGCGTCGAGCTGTATATCAAGACCGGCATCGTACTGCTGGGCGCCGGCGTGCCGCTGACGCTGATTGCCTGGGCCGGCCCGGTCGCCATAGTGCAGGCGGCGATCGTGTCGCTGGTGACTTTCGGCGTGATCTACTTTACCGGCGTGCGGCTGGGACTCGACCGGCGGCTGGCGGCGACCCTTGGCACGGGGGGCGCGGTGTGCGGCGTGTCGGGCGCGATCGCCACGGCGGGCGCGGTCGGTGCCCGCAAGGAATATGCCCCGATTGCCATTTCGCTGGTGGTGTTCTGGGCGATCCTCGCGATTTTCATTCTGCCGCTGCTGGCCCGCGGGCTGCAGCTGCCCACCGGTGTCGCGGGCGCCTGGATCGGCACCTCGGAGTTCGCCGATGCGGCGGGTCTCGCGGCGGCGCAGGCCTACGGCGGCTACGCCGGTCACGTCGCCGGCATTACCGGCACGCCCGAGGCAGCCGTCAATGCGTTCACGCTGATGAAAGTCATCGGCCGCGACGTCTGGATCGGAGTCTGGGCATTCGTGCTGTCGATCGTCGCCACCACGCGCTGGCAGCCGACCGGCGTCCAGTCCAGGGCCAATGCGGGTGAGATCTGGAATCGCTTTCCGAAGTTCGTGCTCGGGTTCCTGATCGCATCAGCGATCGTCACCGTGCTCTCCAGCGGCTACAGCTACGCCGACTACAAGAAGGTGGTGCAGCCGTCGCTGGTGGCGCCGCTGCAGGCGCTGCGGGTGTGGGCCTTCACCCTTGCGTTCCTGGCGATCGGCCTGAGCACGCGCGTGCGCGAGTTCTTCAGCGTCGGCGCCAAGCCGTTCTACGCGTTCACCGCGGGCGTCGCGGTCAACATCGTACTCGGCTACCTGCTGTCGACCCAGGTATTCGTCGGCTTCTGGACGCGGTTCGGCCAATGAGGCTGAGCGCGGTGCACGGCGGTGCGCGGGCCGCGCTGCTCGAGCCGAGCTGCGGCAGCTGCCGTTACTTCTGCCAGTCGCCGCACGAGATCGAATCGCAGATGCCCGGCATCCGCAGCCTCGGATCAGCGCATGCATCGGTGCGCGGATCGGATGGCATCTGCCGCAGGCACGAGCGCTACCTGGGGGCGGCGTCGCGCTGCGACGACTATGAGGGCGCCCGCGAGAGCCAGTCATGTTCGCTCGATACTCAGGCAGTCACGGTCGATCACGCGGGTCGCCCGCTGGCGGCCCGCTGGCGCTCAGAATCGCCGCCGCAGCCATGCCGACGCCCAGGCTACGAGCGCGCCGGCGCCGATCAGAAATCCGAACCACCTCGGATACAGCCGTAGCCCGAACCACAACACCGCTGCGATAACCAGCCCCGCTCCGATCACGATGCGATCGCTGCGCCGCGCCTGCTCGCCGAGCGTCACGCGCAGCCGATCCACGGCGCGCGTGTCAACTGGCAACCGCAGCTTGCCGTCCTGCGCCTGCTCAATCGCGCGCTTGGTCAAGGCGGGGAGCGCCTTGACGATATCGAGCACGTCGGGCAGGCCGCGGCGCAGGTCGCGCAACACATTGCGGGGGCTGAGGCGCTCGCGCATCCAGCGCCGCAACACCGGCGTCGCAGTGTGCCAGATGTCGAGCTCGGGGTAGAGCTGGCGCCCGAGGCCTTCGACATTCAGCAGCGTCTTCTGCAACAACAGCAGCTGCGGCTGGATCTGGCCGTCGAAGCGTCGCAGTGCCTCGAACAGCCGCAGCAGCACGGTGCCGAAGGAGATTTCCTTCAGTGGCCGATCGAAGATGGGCTCGCAGATGGTGCGCACTGCGGATTCCATCTCATCGATGCGGGTGTCGGATGGCACCCAGCCGGATTGCACGTGCAGGGTCACGACGCGCCGGTAGTCGCGATCGAAAACGGCCAGGAAATTCTCCGCCAAGTAGCGCTGGTCGCGCAGATCCAGGGTACCGACGATGCCGAAATCCACCGCCGCGTAGCGCGGACGCAGCGGGTCTTCGGCCAGCACGAAGATGTTGCCGGGGTGCATGTCGGCGTGGAAGAAATTGTGGCGGAACACCTGGGTGAAGAAGATCTCGACGCCGTTTTCCGCCAGCCGCTTGAAGTCGGTGCCGAGTTCGCGCAGACGCTCGATGTCGCCGATTGGAATGCCGTGGATGCGCTCCATGACCAGCACGTCGTGGCGGCAGTGGTCCCAGTAGATCTCGGGCACGTACAGCAGCGGCGAGCCGGCGAAATTGCGCTTCAGCTGCGAGGCGTTGGCGGCCTCGCGCAGCAGGTCGAGCTCGTCGATGATGGTCTTCTCGTACTCGCGTACGATCTGCAGCGGCTTCAGGCGGCGGGTTTCGGTCCACCAGCGCTCGGCCATGCCGGCGATGGTGTAGAGCACCGCAAGGTCCAGCGCGATCATCGCCTTCATGCCGGGCCGCAGCACCTTGACGATCACCTCGCGGCCGTCAGCCAGGCGCGCGGCGTGCACCTGGGCGATTGATGCGGCGGCGAGCGGGACTTCCTCGAAGTCCACCAGATGCGCGGCCAGCGGGCCGCCATACGATTTCTCGATCATCGCCCGCGCTAGCGCACCGGCAAACGGCGGTACCTTGTCTTGCAGCTTTGCCAGTTCGTCGGCGATATCGGGCGGCAGCAGGTCGCGGCGGGTGGACATCGCCTGGCCAAACTTGACGAAAATCGGGCCGAGCTCCTCGAGCGCCAAGCGCAGGCGAGCGCCGCGTGTCAGGTCCGAGCCGCGCTGGAACCAAGTCCAGGGCGAGATGAAGAATACGAAACGCAGCGGCCGGTACAGATGCGTCGCGCGCACAAAATCATCCAGCCGATGGCGCACCAGCACCCGTTCGATCTGGATCAGCCGGGCGAGGACGCGCAGCCGCATCAGCGTTGCGCCGTTGGCGGGGTGCCGTCGGGCGGCCGCGTGCGCGCCGGCGCGCCCAGGCGCTGCGCGCGCTGCTCCAGGATCTGCAGCCGTGTGTTGACGCGATCGAGCTGTTCGTGCGCCTGCTCGACGCCGCGCAGGAAATGCTCGGACTCCGGCCGCGACACCAGGTCGCGGCTCTCGTGCGCCAGGTACTCGGCGAGGTTGCGTACCGAAGTGCTAGCGGCGGTACGTGTCCAGTCGGCGGCGGCGCGCAGCGCGCGCGTTGCGATGTGCGCGCCGCTGCGGCCGAGCAGCTGCGCCAGGCTGGCCTCGAGATCCGGGCGCAGCAGCAGGCCAAGCTCGCGAAACTGCTGCGCGATCGCAGCTTCGCCGCAGATTTGCACGTCGCCGCGCTGGATCACGGCCTGTGCGTCGGCGCCGATCAGCGCCAGCAGTGATAGCGGGGCGCCGATGATGGTGGCGTCGGGCAGCACAGTGGCGGGTGCGGCCGCGCGATAGAGCTTGAGCGTGCGGCCGCTGGATTCGACCACCGTGCGCCAGGGGGTGCCGCTGACCTCGATCGCGAGGCGCCGGCCGCGCAGCGCGGCGATCAGTGCGGTGGCGCGCGGTGAGTCGGCCAGTGCCCGCGCCAGCGCGCGGTCGAGCAGCCGCTCGAACATGACATCGGCCAGCGCTGCCATCATCAATACCGATAGCCGCGGTGAAGCGCCACAATGCCGGCGGACAGGTTGTGGTAGCGGCAGGACTCAAGGCCAGCGGTGTTCATCAGCTCGAGCAATCCTTGTTGATCTGGGTGACGCCGAATGGATTCGGCAAGGTAGCGGTAACTTTCGGCATCGCCGGCGACCGCGCGTCCGAGCCAGGGCAAGACTTTAAATGAATAAACATCGTAGATGCGGGCCAGCGCCGGGACCACTGGCTGCGAGAACTCCAGCACCAGCAGCTGGCCGCCGGGCTTGAGCACGCGGCGCATCGAGGCGAGCGCGGCGGCCTTGTCGGTCACGTTGCGCAGACCGAAGGCGATGGTCACGCAGTGGAAGCTGCAGTCGGCGAATGGCAGGCGCTCGGCGTCGGCCTGCGCGTAGCGGACGTTGCCGACTGCGCCGCGGTTGATCAGCCGGTCACGGCCGTGGCGCAACATGCTGGCATTGATGTCGGCCAGCACTACCAGGCCCGCCGCGCCCACCTGGCGTGCCAGGCCGGCGGCGACATCGCCGGTCCCGCCCGCGATATCCAGCGCACGCTCGCCGGGCTTGAGGCCGGTCACCGACAGCATGAACTGCTTCCACAGCCGATGCGCACCGGCGGACATCAGGTCGTTCATCAGGTCGTAGCGGTCGGCGACCGAGTCGAATACGCCGCGCACCCGGCGCGCCTTGTCGCGCCAGGCGACGCGCTGGAAACCGAAGTCGGTGTCCGGGCCAGTGGTGCTGTCAGGGCGATCGGGGCGGTCAGGGCGGTTCTGGCTCATCGTCTCTACCATAATGAAGAATGCGACCATTCTATTTCCCCAGGGTCACCATAATCCCAGGGTTATGCGGGTCAGGGAAAGGACCAGAATGGTCTCATATGTCCCCAGAGCGGCAGATATTGCATGTATCTGGACTTAGTCAAAAGTGCTGGTAATCTCTGAAGAGTTACCCCAGAATCCCGCTCCGGTTGAGGGCCCGAAAGGCCTCAACCGAGTGGGGGTCTTGTGAAGATTTGGCCGGGTGAAAACGCCCGGCCTTTCTTTTTGTGCGGCAGGAAATGCAAATCAGCTCTGGCCGGCGGCGCGCGCAACACGCGCCAGGTATTGCGCCCAGTATTGTTGCCGCTGCGCGCCGAGTTCGTGCAGGTACTTCCAGGTGAACAGGCCTGTGTCGTGGCCGTCATCGAACACCAGGCGCACCGCATACTGGCCGATCGGCTCGACCGCGGTGAGTCCGACATCGTGCTTGCCGGTCACCAGCACGCCTTCACCGGCGCCATGGCCGCGCACCTCGGCGGAGGGCGAATACACGCGCAGATATTCGAACGGCAGCTCGAAGCGACTGCCGTCATCGAAGCTCACTTCCAGCACGCGCGAGCGCTGGCGTAATTTGATCTCTGTAGCGCACGTTTCCGACATAGCTCATTCGCATCCTGACGGTTGATTTGCTATACAAGAAACTATGAACCCTACCGACACTACGCATCCGGATTATTTCCATCGCGTCGTGGATTGTCAGTGGGCCTGTCCTGCGCACACCGATGTGCCGGAGTACATCCGGCTGATCGCCCAGGGCCGCTACACCGACGCCTACATGTTGAACCGGCAGTCAAACGTGTTTCCCGGCATTCTCGGCCGCGTGTGCGACCGGCCGTGCGAGCCGGCCTGCCGTCGCGGCCGCGTCGAGGACAAGCCGGTGGCGATCTGCCGCCTGAAGCGCGTCGCTGCCGACCTGAAAGGTGAGCTCGATGGCCTGCTGCCGAAAGCGCCGGCCGCGGGCAACGGCAAGCGCATCGCCTGCATCGGCGCGGGTCCCGCATCGCTGACGGTGGCGAATGATCTCGCGCCGCTCGGCTATGCGGTGACGATCTTCGAGCAGAACGGCGTGCCCGGCGGACTCATGCGCAGCAACATCCCGTCGTTCCGCCTGCCGCAGGCGGTGCTGGACGAGGAGATCGGCATGATCCTCGACATGGGCGTACAGCTTGCCACCGGCACGCCGATCAACAGCATGCGAGCGCTGCTCGAGGGCGGAGGCTTTGATGCGGTATTTGTGGGCTCGGGTGCACCGAAGGGCAAGGAACTGGAACTGCCGGGCCGGCAGCAGTCCGATCGCATTCACATCGGCATCAGCTGGCTCGAGTCGGTGGCCTTCGGCCACATCGGCTCGATCGGCGAGCGGGTGCTGATCATCGGCGTCGGCAACACGGCGATGGATTGCTGCCGCACGTCGCTGCGCCTGGGCGCCAAGAGCGTCAAGGTGATGGCGCGCAAGCCGCGCGGGTTCTTCAAGGCCTCGATCTGGGAGCTCGAGGACGCCGAGGAGGAGAACGTCGAGATCATCGTCAACCACTCGCCCAAGGCGTTCCTGATCGAGGATGGGCGGCTCACCGGCATGCTGTTCGAGCAGATGGAGTACGAGCTGCTGGACGGGGTGATCAAGGGCGAGCGTGTAGTGGGCGATGTGGTTATCGGTTGCGATGACGTGATCCTGGCGATCGGCCAGGAGAATGCGTTTCCGTGGATCGAGCGCGACATCGGCATTGCGTTCGGCAAGTGGGACCAGCCGGTGGTGGATGCGGTGACGTTCCAGTCGACGCTACCGCAGGTGTTCTTCGGCGGCGACGCGGCGCAGGGACCCAAGAACATCATCTGGGCGGTGGAGCAGGGCCACCAGGCCGCGCTGTCGATACACAATCTGTGCAGCGGTGCGTCGGTGGCCGACCGGCCGGCGCGCGGCATGACGCTGTCGAGCCGCAAGATGGGGATGCACGAGTGGTCGTACAAGAACGACTACGCGACGCTCGAGCGGCGGCTGATGCCGCATGTATCGCTGAAGGAGCGCTTCAAGAAGCTCGATATAGAAGTGGAACTGGGTTTCACGCTGGAGCAGGCGGCGCAGGAAGCGCAGCGCTGCCTGAACTGCGATATCCAGACCGTGTTCGAAGCCAAGCTGTGCATCGAGTGTGATGCCTGCATCGACATCTGCCCGGTCGACTGCCTGACGATCACGCACAACGGCGAGGAGCCCGATCTGCGCGCCCGGTTGCGCTCACCGGCCACCGAGCCGACGCAGCCGCTGTACGTGTCGGCGTCGCTGCCGCAGACCGGGCGCGTGATGGTCAAGGACGAGAACCTGTGCGTGCATTGCGGCCTGTGCGCCGAACGCTGCCCGACCGCGGCCTGGGACATGCAGAAGTCGACGATTCACTGGCCGCAGGCCGTCGATGGGGGACCTAAATGCCAGGTGCCAAAGCTCAAGACCGCGTAAACGACTTCGTCGTCAAGATCGCCACCGTCAACGGCACCGGCTCGGCCAGTGCCAACGGGCTGCTGATGAAGGCCATCTTCCGGAGCGGCGTACCGGTGGTGGGGAAGAATTACTTCCCGTCGAATATCCAGGGGCTGCCGACCTGGTATGAGATCCGGGTCACCCGCGATGGCCATCGCGCCCGCGCCGGGCACACCGACCTGATGATCGCGCTCAACGCCGAGACCTATGCGCGCGATCTTGCGGAAGTGGCTTCGGGCGGCTATTTCATCTACGACTGCACCTGGCCGCGCGCGGCATTGCTGAAGCGCGACGACGTCACGGTGATCGGCGTGCCGCTGGCGCGGCTGTGCAACGACAACTTTCCCGGCGTGCGCACCCGAATTTTGATGAAGAACATCTGCTACGCCGGGGTGCTGGCGGCGCTGTGCGACTTGGACCTGCAAATCATCCGCACGCTGCTGGCGGAGACCTATTCGAAGAAGCCGAAGCTGCTGGACGCGAACATGAAAGCGATCCAGCTCGGCCACGACTATGCACGCGAGCACTTTGCCTGCCCGCTGCCGCTGCGGGTCGAGAAGATGAACGCGACCGCCGGCCACATCATCATCGACGGCAATACCGCCGCGGCGCTCGGCTGCGTATACGCCGGCGCCACGGTCGGCGCCTGGTATCCGATCACGCCGTCGACCTCGCTGATGGATGCCTACAAGGCGTTCTGCGACAAGCTGCGGGTGGATGCGGCGAGCGGCCGCAAGAACTACATCATGATCCAGGCCGAGGACGAGCTGGCCTCCATCGGCATGGTGATCGGCGCCGCCTGGAATGGCGCGCGCGCGTTCACCGCGACCTCAGGACCCGGGCTGTCGCTGATGCAGGAGTTCCTGGGACTGGCGTATTACGCCGAGGTGCCCGCGGTGGTTTTCGACATCCAGCGCGTCGGACCGTCGACCGGCATGCCGACGCGCACGCAGCAGGGTGATCTGCGCTCGGCGGCCTACGCCTCGCACGGCGATACGCGCCAGGTGTGCCTGTATCCAAATAGCCCGGAGGAATGCTTCGAATTCGCTTTCAAGGCGTTCGACCTGACCGAGCGGCTGCAGACGCCGGTGCTGGTGCTGTCGGACCTGGACATCGGCATGAACGACTGGATGTGCCCGGAATTCAAATGCGACCCGGGCTACCAGCCCGATCGCGGCAAAGTGCTCGACGCCGAGCAGCTCGCCAAGATCGAGCGCTTCTGGCGCTACTACGATCACGACAACGACGGCATCCCGCAGCGCACGCTGCCGGGCGTGCATCCGAAAGGCGCCTACTTTGCGCGCGGCTCAGGCCATTCGCAGTACGGTGCCTACACCGAGGACTCGAAGGAATACCAGGTGGTGGTCGACCGGCTGCGCAAGAAATGGCTGACGGCCGCGCGGCTGGTGCCCAAATCGGTGATCGAGCGCTCGGAGATCAAGACCGAGATCGGCATCGTCTCGCTAGGCAGTGGCGATGCCGCGGTGCGTGAGGCGCGGCTGCGGCTGGCGGCGCAGGGCACCCACACCGATTACCTGCGGGTGCGCGGCTTTCCGTTCAGCGACGACGTCGAGCCGTTCCTGCAGGCGCACCGGATCAACTTCGTGGTGGAGCAGAACCGCGACGCGCAGCTGCGTTCGCTGCTGATTCTGGAGACCGGCATCGAGAAAACCCGGCTGCGCTCGATCCTGCACTACAACGGCATGCCGCTCCCGGCCAGCTACGTCTACGACGGCGTCGCCTCATGGATCACACCTGAGCGGCCGGCCGCGCAGCTGGTCGGCTGATGCGCGCTGCGCGCGGGAGACATCAATGACATTCATGGCAAAACCGAAGATCACGCATCCGGACATGCCGAAGAATGCGCTGGGACTCACGCGGCGCGATTACGAAGGCTTCAATTCGACGCTGTGCGCCGGCTGCGGCCATGACTCGATCACCGCCGCAATCGTCGAGGCCTGCTGGCTGGATGCGCTGCAGCCGCAGGACGTCGTCAAGCTGTCGGGCATCGGCTGCTCGTCGAAGACCACGGCGTACTTCGTCAGCGGCGGACACGGGTTCAACTCGGTGCACGGCCGCATGCCGTCGATCGCGACCGGCGCCAACGCTGCCAACCGCAAGCTCACCTACATCGGCGTATCGGGTGACGGCGATACGCTGTCAATCGGACTCGGCCAGTTCTGCCACGCGATCCGCCGCAATCTCAACATGGTCTACGTGATCGAGAACAACGGCGTCTACGGGCTCACCAAGGGCCAGTTCTCCGCCTCGGCCGACCTCGGCAGCACCGCCAAGAAGGGCGAGGTCAACAACCAGCCGCCGATCGATCCGGTGCAGCTCGCGATCACGCTCGGCGTGTCGTTCGTCGCGCGCAGCTTCTCCGGCGACAAGGCGCAGCTGGTGCCGTTGCTGCAGGCGGCGATGCATCACCAGGGCTTCTCGCTGATCGACGTGATCTCCCCGTGCGTCACCTTCAACGACCACGAGGGCTCGACCCGCAGCTACGCCTATACGCGCGAGCACTACGAGGAAGCGGTGCACACCGACTTCGTGCCGCTGGCGAGCGAGATCGCAGTCAGCTACGCGCCCGGTGAGGTGCTGCCGGTCACGATGCACGACGGCAGCCGGATACTGCTGCGCAAGGTCGAGGCGCAGTACGATGCCACCGATCGCGCGGTGGCGCTCGAGACCATCCAGCAGCGGCTGAAGCAGGGCGAACACCTGACCGGGCTGCTCTATATAGGCTCGGATCAGCCCGAGCTGCACGCGCTGAATGCAACCCCCGACCTGCCGCTGAATCAGATTCCGTACACCAGCCTGAATCCCGGGCCGCAGGCACTGGCAAAGACGCTGGCGAGGTTTCGCTGATCAAATGGCTGGCCATGAGTGCCGTGGTGGTGGCGTTACTGGCCACGGCCGGATACCTGGTACATACCCGCGCGCCACGCAGTGTCGATACGGCGCAATTCGGGCGCGTGCGGCTGTACCCGCCGTGGCTGGGCTCGAAGGGATTCATCTACCTGTTCTCGGACGCACGGGGCTGGAGCCAGGCTGAAGAGGAGACGGCGCGCGATTTCGCGCGTGCCGGGCAGCTGGTGATCGGCATCGATACCCCGCAGTTCCTGGCTTGGGCCGCCCGGCGGCCAGCGACCGAATGCGTCTACATGCCGGGACTGCTCGAGGACTACAGCCGCATACTTCAGCGTGCCACCGACAACACGCAGTACCTGGCGCCGGCACTGCTCGGTGATGGGCTGGGCGCGACACTGGTCTACATGGCGCAGCTGCAGGCGCCGCCCACGGCATTCAATGCCGCGGTGATGATCGACCCGCAGGAACAGATTCCGTTGCAGCGGCCGTTCTGTGATCACCCGCCGGCGGCGGTTGCGGCCAACGGCATCGTGCAGACGGTCCGGCCCGAGCCGCCCGGCCCGAACGTTGCGGCGCGGGTGTTGCTGGATGCCCCGAGCCCGGGTGCGCGGGCGCTGGTGGCGGCCATACCCGGTGTGGTGCCGGGGGCGGTCAGGGCAGGAGCGACGCTGCATGACAGCTACCGGACGGCGCTGGCAAGCATCGATGCCGAGCGCGCCAGCAGCGGCGTCGGCGATCTGCCGCTGGCGGAAGTGCCGGCGCTGCCCTCACCGGCGCCGGCAGCGCACGCCGATACCTTCGCCATTTTTTACTCGGGCGATGGCGGCTGGCGCGACCTCGACCGCTCACTGGCCAGCATACTGGCCGCCAAGGGCATGAGCGTGGTCGGTGTGGACGTGCTGCGCTATTACTGGACGCAGAGAACGCCGGCGCTGGCCGCCGCCGACCTTACGCGCATCGCGCACTACTACCAGCAGCGCTGGCACAGGCAGAAACTGGTGCTGATTGGATTCTCGTTCGGCGCCGATGTGCTGCCGTTCCTGGTCAGCCGCCTGCCTGCGGAGCTCAGATCCGACGTCAGTCTGATGACGCTGCTGTCGCCGGAGCGCCGCACGGCGTTCGAAGTCGAGACCACTGGCTGGCTGGGCGTGCACAACAGCGCCGGCATGCTGGTCGCGCCGGAGCTGAAAAAACTCACCGGCCTTAAGGTGCTATGTATTTACGGCCGTGACGAGGGCGCCGATAGCCTGTGCACTACCGACGCCGCACCGGCGGTGGGTGCGGCGGTGCTGGTCAAGGACGGTGGTCATCATTTCGACAAGGACTACGGTGAACTCGCCGACCAGATCCTGGCGGCGGTGCCGTGACACGCCGCGCGGTCACGCGGCGGCTGTCGTCGCTGCTCGCGCTGCTGGGGCTCAACTGCCTGGGCATCGATGCTGCGCAGGCGCAGGTGCTGCCGACGCGCTGGCATTGGGCTGCGGTCCATGGCCACCGGATGTATTACGCGGTGCGCGGCAATGGGCCGACGCTGGTGCTGCTGCATGGCGGCGGGGACTCAGGTGAACACTCGTTCCAGCGGCAGCTTGACGTGTTCTCCGAACAGCATCGGATCATCGCCCCGGATCAGGTGGGGCAGGGCCGCACGCCGGATGTCGCCGGGCCACTCAGCTACACCTCGATGATGCAGGACACCGCGACGCTGCTGAAGTCGCTGCGACTCAAACACGTCGATATCGTCGGCTTCAGCGACGGCGGCATCCTGGCACTGATGCTCGCGATCCGCCATCCCGAGCTGGTACGGCGGCTGGTGATCAGCGGTGTGAACGTCGCGCCCGAGGGGCTGCAGCCCGACGCGCTGCGGGGCCTGCGCGACGCGCAGATCGCAAAGCCGAAAACGGTGGATGAGAAACTCGCAAAGCTGTGGCTGACATCGCCGACCGAGAGCGAGCTGAGCCTTCCGATGCTGTCGAACATCGACCGTCCGGTGCTGGTGGTCTCGGGTGATCGCGATGCGATCACGCTCGAGCATACGCTGCTGATATTCCATGCGCTGCCGCGGGCGGAGCTGTGCGTGCTGCCCGGCACGGACCATGCGACCTTCTCGGGACGGCCGGAGTGGCTGAACCCGATCATCAGCTCGTTCCTGGATCGGCCGGAGGCCGATGCCCTACCCTGAAGGCAAGCCAGCGCGCGCGCTGTGATTGCCCGCCGCGGTGCCGTTGGTGGCAGCGTGCTGCGCCCGCTGGTCGGTTGTAAAACATGCCGCGGGTACGGCCTCTTTTGTACGGTATCGCACATAAGATAGATGACCTAAAATTGCTTTATAGCGCTGAAGTTACGACTACTTGCATTAAGAGGGTTACCTACCAGCGCGGGCACATCACGGTGCTGGATCGAAAAAAGCTGGAGAAATACTCCTGCGAGTGCTACCGGGAGGTCAAGCGGGAAACCGACCGCTTGGAAAGGTCGCTGACGGCTCCGCCTCAATGAAGCGCGGCTGCCAAGCGTGCGTGCCCTGCTGCTGGCGCACGCCAGTCGGACGTCGGACGTAGCTCACGCTGGCCGCAGGGCTCAGGGGGCGTCGCACATTGGCGACGTTCAACTATTGTTCATCTCGATGTCACATTAAGACTGATGAACAAATGCTTACATTGTGGAACTTCGCCCTCGGCATGTCGTCCGTCGTAAGGCACCTTAAGGTTTCCCACGCGCAATCCACGGAGGTCACGTGAATCCACCGTATCTGCTGACTCAGCCTCCCAGCGCGCTGCCAGCATTGTCGCCGCGTTCACGACCGCACCAGGCGCTGCTTAAGATGAGCGATCCGGCAGTACGGGCGATGAGCGATTTTCAGGAGGATCCGCCGCGCACCGTGGCCCAGGACACCGCGCTCGACCAGGTGGTCGATCACATGTTCCGCTTCGGCGTACGCGCCTTCCTGGTGGTCGATGACCGCTCGGTGATCGGGCTGATCACCGCCGAGGATGCGAGTGACGCCCAGCACACATTGGCGCGCTGCGGCACCGCGGCTCATGAACTGCGCGCCGCCGATGTGATGACGCCTTCGATCGACGTGCCGGCGATCGACTGGGGCACGCTGCAGGATTCGCGCATCTCGGACCTGCTCGAGATCTTCGAGGGCAGCGGCGTGCGCTACCTGGTGGTGCTGCAGACTGAGACCGCAAACTGGAGCACGGTGCGCGGGCTGATCAATCGCCAGCGGCTGGAACGAGCGCTGCGGCGCAGCTAACACCTACCAGCGCGCCCGACGAGCGGCAAGTGCTGGCGCGCGCCGCAGCAAATTCGATTATTGTTCATGCATGACAACCATCGGAACTCCGCGCTCGCCGTCGGCGACGCGCGTCATGTTGCTGGGCTCGGGGGAGCTGGGTAAGGAAGTTGCGATCGAACTGCAGCGCTTCGGCTGCGAGGTGATCGCGGTCGACCGCTACGCCAACGCACCGGCGATGCAGCTGGCGCATCAGAGCCACGTGATCGACATGCTCGATGGCGCCGCGCTGCGTGCGTCGGTGGAGCGCGAGCGGCCAGCACTGATCGTACCGGAGATCGAGGCCATCGCGACGCCGACGCTGCTGCAGCTGGAGTCCGAAGGCTACCGCGTGATTCCGACCGCGCGCGCCGCGCGCCTGACGATGGATCGCGAAGGCATCCGGCGGCTGGCGGCCGAGGAGCTCGGACTGGCGACCTCGCCGTACCGTTTCGCCGGCACCGAGGCCGAATACCGCACCGCGGTCGCAGAGCTCGGGCTACCGTGCGTGGTCAAGCCAGTGATGAGCTCCTCGGGCAAGGGCCAGAGCCTGGTGCGCGCCAAGCCGCAGATCGATGCCGCCTGGCAGTACGCGCAGCGCGGCGGACGTGCCGGCGCCGGGCGCGTGATCGTCGAGGGCTTCATACGCTTCGACTATGAAATCACGCTGCTGACGATCCGGCACGCCGGTGGCACCAGCTTCTGCGAGCCGATCGGCCACCTGCAGGTCGATGGTGACTACCGCGAGTCCTGGCAGCCGCAGCCGATGACGCCGCTGGCGCTGCAGCGCTCGCAGCAGATCGCGGGCGCAATCACCGCCAATCTTGCCGGCAGCGGCCTGTTCGGCGTCGAACTGTTCATCGCCGGCGATGAGGTGTGGTTCAGCGAGGTGTCGCCGCGCCCGCACGATACCGGGCTGGTGACCCTGATCTCGCAGGACCTGTCGGAGTTCGCGCTGCACGCGCGAGCGATCCTTGGACTGCCGATCCCGGTAATCCGCCAGCGCGGCGCGGCGGCATCCAGCGCGCTGCTGGTGGACGGCAACTCGAGCAGCATCCGCTACACCGAGCTCGAGCACGCGCTGGCAGCGCCGGATACCGCGCTGCGGCTGTTCGGCAAGCCGGAAGTGCGCGGTCATCGGCGCATGGGCGTGGCGCTGGCGCTGGGCGCCGACATCGACCAGGCGCGCGCCAAGGCACGCGCAATGACCGATATTCTGCGCGCGGGCGTGCGGCTTGACTGAGCGCGCCCGCTAGCGTTTGAAGGCGAGTTATGGCTGGTGCTGCACCTGATGATCCGGCGCTGTTACACTGCGATAAGGCTGCAAATCAAGGGCGACTCATGAACGGTGCAAGAATCCTCGCGATCGTGCTGATCGCCGCCGGGGTGCTGGGGCTGGTCTATCACAGCTTCAGCTACACCAAGGCCTCGCACGAGGCCAAGCTCGGATCGCTCGAGCTGTCGGTGCAGCACAAGGAAACCGTCGACGTACCGGAATGGCTGAGCGTCGGCGCAGTCGTCGCCGGTGCGGCGCTGCTGCTGTTTGGCGGTCGCAAACCCTAGCCGCTCCCGTTGCAGCGTGCTGATGCTCGCGACCAATGCGCGCGAGCGTCTGGCACTACTACTTGTCGCGCTGGCGGTGCTGCTGACGCGGCTGCCGTGGATCGGCAGCGGCTATGGTTCGGATCCGGACGGCTACCGGGTCGTGATCGTCGCGCGCCAGATTGCGCACGGCGGCGGCTACGAGGCCTCGCGTCTTCCCGGTTACCCGGTGTACGAATACCTGACTGCGCTCAGTGCCTGGCATGCGCCCTGGGTATCGAACGCGGTCACGGCGCTGTTCAGCACGGCCGCATTTGTATTCTTTGCGCTGATTGCGCGCGAACTTGGCGTGCGCCGCTACCTGCTGATCGCGCTGGCGCTCGCGATGACCCCGGTCATCTATATCAGCAGCTGCTGCACGATGGATTACATCCCGGCGCTGGCCGGGCAGCTCGCGGCCAGCTATGCGCTGCTGCGTGGCCGGCCGGCGCTGGCCGGCTTGCTGCTCGGCATCAGCGTCGGCTGCCGCATCACCGCCGGCGCGCTGGCGCTGCCGCTGTGCCTGTGGCTGCTGAGCGAGCGCGCGCCGGGGCAGGCGCTGCGCCGGTGCCTGCTGTTCGGCGGCACGCTGTTGGTGAGCAGCGCGCTGTGTTTGCTGCCGGTGTGGCGCCGCTATGGCGCAGATTTCTTCTCGTTCTACGACAATGACGGCTATCCGCCACTCGAGGTGGTCTACAGCCGGGCGCTGCCGCAGGTCTGGGGACCGCTGGGCCTGGCCGCTCTGCTGGCCCTGCTGTGTGCGGCACCTTTCTACCATCGCTATACCCGCGGCGCGCTGGCCGAGCAGCGCACGCGCCGTGCGCTGCTGCTGGCCGCAGTGACGATCGCACTGTACGTGATCGCGTTCCTGCGGCTGCCGGACGAGGCCGGCTACCTGGTTGCAGTGGTGCCGTGGGTACTGCTGGTCGCGGCGCTGCTGGCACCGCCCTGGGCTGCGGGGGCGCTCGCCGCTGGCCTGACGCTGTCGTGCTGGGTCGGATTCGAGCACGGTGTCCCGGATCTCACCGGTCCGATCGTCGAGGACCACCTGGTGCGCGAGTCGCAGCAGCGTGCGACGCGCGCGATCATCGATGCGGTCGCGGCGCTGCCCGGTCGCGCCACGATCGTCTGCGGCTGGGTGCTGCCGCGTATTACGCTGGCCCTGGATGGGGACCGGGAAGGCCCGCATCAGTTCATCTACCTGGTGGAGAACCTCCCCGACTACCAGCACTACCTGGCCGAAGGCCGGGATCTCTACTACCTCCCCGGAGTGGATCTGTACGAATCGCAGGCGCACGATCTGGAGCTGGGCGAGCTGGGCGCGCGCCAGCTGGCCGTGCCGCGCGAGCGGCAGCGACCACAGTCCACCGGCGAGTGAGCGCGCGCGCCCGCCGCCGGCTGCCACAGTGCGGTAGCGCGGGGCTGGAATCGCCGGTCCGGAATCACTAGACTGCGCGCGCGCTGCACTGGCGCAGTTGCCAGCAGGAGTACAGCCAAGTGGGTAAAGGTGACATGAAGACCCGTCGCGGCAAGATCTATCGGGGCTCGTTCGGCAAGAGCCGCCCGAAGGATCCGGGCAAGAACGGCGGCAAGAAGACCCCCAGCAAGAGCGGCGCCAAAAAATAACCCGCCATAACGCGGCCTGCAGATCCTGCGTTGGCCGAAGGCGTGGAACCCGAGCATCAGGGCCACGGCTTGAATCACGCGCCGGCCTGAATCAGAGGATGTAGCGGCTCAGGTCCTCGTCTTTGGCGAGCGTCCCGAGATGCGCGTCCACGTACGCTGCGTCGACCGTCAGGCTCGACTGCCCGGGCTGGTCGGCATCGTAGGAGATGTTCTCGAGCAGCCGTTCCATCACGGTGTGCAGGCGGCGGGCGCCGATGTTCTCGGTGCGCTCATTGACCTGGCAGGCGATCTCGGCGATTCGCCGTACGCCGTCGGGCGTGAATTGCAGCGCCACCCGTTCGGTGTGCAGCAGTGCGCGGTACTGCGCGGTCAGCGACGCGTCCGGCTCGGTCAGGATGCGCACGAAGTCTTCCACCTTGAGCGAGTCGAGTTCGACCCGGATCGGAAACCGGCCCTGCAGCTCCGGTATCAGGTCGGATGGCTTGGACATATGAAATGCCCCGGAGGCGATGAACAGCACGTGATCGGTCTTGAGCGAGCCGTACTTGGTGTTGACGGTGCAGCCCTCGACCAGCGGCAGCAGGTCGCGCTGCACGCCCTCG
>Ga0182030_10000969_pt1 | contig 57485 bp, 52 predicted proteins | sample 812S3MmetaG_FD_121299 | JGI IMG/M metagenome (GOLD analysis project Ga0182030, IMG submission 121299) | Permafrost microbial communities from Stordalen Mire, Sweden - 812S3M metaG (Illumina Assembly) | ecosystem: Environmental > Terrestrial > Soil > Wetlands > Permafrost | place: Sweden... | reverse complement strand
CCAGTTGCTTGCCGTTGGAATTGCCCCCGGTTCCGAAAGCCGACGCGCCCGTGCCTGAACTTCCCTGTGTTCCAGCGAGTTGCAGGCCCTTGGAGTTGCCGCCGGTTCCGAACGCCGTTGCGCCTGTTCCATTGCCCGAACCGCCCTGAGTCCCCGCCAGTTGCTTGCCGTTGGACTTGCTGCCGTTACCCGATGATGTTCCAGTACCTGTCCCGGTATTCGAGCTCAAGACGTGCAAAATATGCAGGGTTTGGCCGGCGTTGACGTTAGTGGCGGTACCCCCGTTCACCGAGGTATAGACCGTGCCCTCGGAAACGTTCAAATCCACCGTTTGCGCTTCCGGCTGGTAAACCATCTGGTAGACCGTTCCCCGGACGCCGCAGATCACCCCACCCGCGGAGATCTCGAAACTAGATTTGGCCGAGGCCAATTTTTTCACCCGGGCCGTCAATTCACCCACCATCAGTTTGAAATTGAAGATCTTGTCGAGCAAGTTGGCTTGTTCCATATGAACGATTGCCACAGAGGTTCGGGGCCCGATTTGAAGTTGTGAACCATCGAAAAAAACCAGGATGGCCGAAGAGCCCTTACCAGTGGTGACCCAATCGCTTTCCTGAGCGGTGGTACCCTGCTTGATGTGCTTTTGTATTTTCTTATTCGAACTTTGCAGGCTGACATTGCCAATGACCGAGGAAAAAGTCGCTGGGGCCGTGGGCGAATCCGCCGACCAGCAGGGTGTCAAGACGCAAAAAATCCCCAGGAGTAGAGGCGTGAATACTTTCTTTAGAGTCTCAGACGATGATTTTCGGAAAATTGAAAAAAGCATACAAAGGCGGGAAAAAATAAATACAAAATTATAATTCGTGAGCCTAAGACCCAATGCCGATCTCCCCGTCCGTCGAACAATGGCTGTTGATGAAATTTAGATTGTGGGTTGTATTGTCAACTTGCGGAAATTAATTGCAATAAATCTTTGAGTTAATTCAACCAGGCAAAGGTAAACGAAAATGTTTCGGATTTATCGGACAAACGGCCTCACAAGGACGGGCATGGGCGAGAGCGAATCCCACCCCACGGTTCAGGTGGCCTTTAACTACGACACCGGGATGTACTCTCTAGATCAGGCCCTGGTCATCTACTACGACTTCGAGAATACCCCGAGCCCCAATCCTTTTCCGGCTTATGATTATGCGCCCCAAATGCCAAACTATTGAATACCTTTCTGTAATTAAAAAGGACTCAGCCCCACAAGGAGCTGAGTCCTTTTTTTACAAACAGTTCTTACTTAAAGGCCTGCGCGTAGTCTTTGGCGAACTGGTCGAAATTCATCGGCGCTTTCTTCGTGACGGTTTTGACTGCATCGGTAGTTGCCGCGCCGTGGCCCGCCGCGAAAACTTCGCCCAACTTGGCCAGGTCTCCCGCCAGCCAGTCCGGCATTCCCATCCCCATCATGGACTTCACGATGGCTTCCGAGGGCACATCCACGTAGTTCACTTTCTTGCCCAGAACCGCCGAAAGCTTTTCAGCCGCTAGGGCTTCCGTAATGGCCTCGCCACCGGTGATCAGATAGGTTTTGCCCTCATGGCCGTTTTCCGTCAGGCTGGCCACGGCCACCGCCGCGATGTCCCGGGCGTCCACCATGGCGATCCGACCGTCCTTGAAGTTGCCGTAAAAGGCGTTCTGGGCCTTGATGACCCCGGCCTGCATGAGGAAATTCTGCATGAAGGAGTGGGGCTGAAGGATGGTGTAGGCCAACCCTGATTTTTTCAAATGATCCTCGGCGATTGCGTGCTGGCGGGCGAGGGTGATGGGTGAATCCATGCTGGCTCCCACGGCGGAAAGAAGCACCAGGTGTTTCACGCCAGCCTGTTTGGCCAGGTCGATCAAGGCGCTTTCCTGCTCCCCTTGTTTGGGCCCGGCAGGCGTTAAAAGGAATACTTTCGTGACCCCCTTCAGGGCCTCCCCAATAGTTTCCAGCTTGGTCACGTCACCCTGGGCCGTTTCCAGCCCCAGCTTTTTTACTTCCTCTTCTTTTTGGGCGTTGCGGACTAAAACCCTCGTCTTTGCCCTTTTTTCCGCCAATTGCTTTACGACCTCACTGCCGACCGTCCCCGTCCCGCCGATGGCCAAAATCATTGCACGCTCCCCTGATGGTTTATGAATGAGGCCTATCATCAGAAGCATTGATGGAAAGTATCAAGGGGAGAACTTCGGATATTTTCGTAACATGGACTTAATGGCTGGAAATACTTCAGGGTGATTCTTTTGGGCCTTTAGTACATTTTTTGGGTGGCGAGATAGGCTTTGACAGCCATGATGGGGGAATCCAAGGGGGGGATCCCCAGCACGATGACATTTTCGGTTTTCTTGTCCTTGCGTTTGACGGACCATCCAAAGGCCCGTTTGGCGAAAGCATGGGCCGTCAGGTTGAACACTTCCACCCTTCCCCGCCAAAGCACCTTTCCCTCCATAATGATCCGGACGGGTTGGGTATGCACGTAAGACCCGCGGCAGTTGCCGCTCAGTTCAATCGCGTCCAAAAGATCCGTCCGATAACTCACTTGAATATCCCTTCTAACCATTTGAGTGAAAAAGCCACCCAGACAGTTCTAGCAGACGGAATGAACATTTCGCAGTAATAAATCGGTAAAGATTGAGGCGGATACACGCCGCTCGGAGGTTAAAAACGCTGGGTGAATTCTCTCCCAGGAAGATTCTTTGTTTTACTGTCTGATTTTTATCGGCCGAAATGTTGAATGTCTCTAAGGGCTAGCGGAATCCGTTTCCTTGCGGGTCAGGGTTAGACGGTATTTCCCGCCGTCTTCACCGTCCACACCGTAAACCACGACATAGAATTTGCTCCCGGGCGAGGTGATCTCGATGGCCTCCACGGGATTGTTTTGATTGGAGTTTCCGACCGATTCGAAGGACTCGTTATAGATCTCCATGTGATCGTTCTCTTCGTGATAAACCGGGTTGGGTCTGCCCACGACATGCGAGTAGCAATCCAGGACCGCGCGGAAGGGGGTAGAACTGGTGAAGGCATAGACATCGACGTCCAAGCCCTGGGAGACGACCTTGGGGTCGACCCTGTAGGCGTCGGCCGTGGCATTGTCCGGCGCGTGGACCACCTTCAAGAGCGTTCCTTTGACCTGGAGGCCAGCGGCTGTCAACTCGCCCAGGTCCTGGGCGGCCGCGAACGAATCGTTGGGTTCTACCTCTTCCACCACGCCCGGCAAGGCCGGGGAGTTGCAGATAGGCTTCAGAGAGGGAGGTTCGGGCGGCGGCGGCGGGGTGTTGGTGGGCGTAGGCATTATTTTCCTCGGTTTGGGGGCCTTCTTGGACGCCTTTCTTTTCGGCACCGGTGTTGACGTCGGGGTGGGAGTTGGGCTGAAGGTCGGCGTGGCGGAGGCGGTGGGTGTGACCGTATTGGTGGCCGTGGGGGTCGAGGTCATGGTGCAGGTCGGGGTGGGGGTGGGAGGAAAAATCCACTGGACAGGGTTCGGGCCGTGGGAACCCGCCATATAGGCGCATAAGATAATGAATAACAGGGCAATGATCAGAAGGGCTTTTTTCACGTCCGCTCCCGGTTAGTTTTCATACCGGCATTATATGGGTATTTGGGCCCGACCTAAAAATACTAGCGAACAATTACTTTCACCTTTTCAATGAAAAACCCTCTCCCCTTGAGGGAGAGAGCCAGGGTGAGGGGTACTTTACGGCTGGAATCCCCCACATCCAAACCTTCTCCCTCCTGGGGAGAAGGGGGGAGAACGAACAAATTTTCACTTGTACTCCGCGTATTGGGCCTGGACCTCGACCTGGGCGCCGGTGCCGTTAAGGATGTAAGTCAATACATACCGGTGCCGGGTGTCACCCCACAATTCTTTCTTCACTTCGGTTTCGTCGGTGGAGGCGGGGTCATGCTCGACGATGACCTTGTCCGCGGAGATATCCTTCCCATCCAGATTCACCTTCCAATCGATGGTCCAAAAGATCGTGTTGTGCTTCTTGATGTCTTTAGCTGCGGGAACGGGATTTCCTCTGGCCGATTTCACGGTGAAGGATAGGGCCGCCTTGTGGTCATGTTTGGCAAGGGCGTCGTCGTAGGTGGCGTAATCGGTCGAGTTGGAAAAGGTTTCTTCGTTTTTCCCGTGGACTTCGTAACTGGTATTTCCCTGCAAACCTGGAAGGCCGCAATATTCGAAATTGGGGCGAAGGATGTTTCTTCCCCTTTTAACCATCAGGGGGGAGTAATAGCGCGTGACATAACTGACATCGAAATAGATCAAGTGATTGCCTGGCTCGATCTTGGTGAGGCACTTGCGCAGGTGGTCCCCGGGCACCCCCTCAAACTGAAGCCGGGTCTTATGGTCGAGCATCACATCCGTCGTGTCGGTTCGGACACCCAGGTCCTCAAAGGTGATCGAGGTGAATTTGAAGGCAAGCACCCCCAGAACCACTAACGCCCCTCCCAGGAGCAGGGAAAGCGCGGGCAGGAAACGGGGCCAGTTGGTTTTCTTTCGGGCGCCCTGGGGCGCTTGGGGTTTGACGCCCTCGGGACAATAGGCCTCGAAAATTTCCAGGGGCTCGTCGATTCCCTTCACCTGGTAATGTCCGTGCGAAACCCAGTCAGCTTCCCCACCCTTACCCGAAAGCCATCCCTTGGCCGAGTCGAACACACTGTAAGTGAGGTAAACATGGCCGCCCCCGGCCAAGCCCTCGACCCGCGAAGCCCGGTTCACGTGCCGTCCGAACACATCCAGGCTCATCTTGTCCTCAACCGTCACCTGGCCCATGTGGAGCCCGATACGCACCAGGATTGGCGGCAAATTGGGATGGGAAGCGTTAAGTTTGCGGAGCCCCTCTTGGATGTCTAAGGCCCGAGCTACCGCCGTGGAGGGCTCAGAAAATACTGCCATGACCGCGTCGCCGATGTGCTTGATCACCCGCCCAGCTCCGTCCCGTTCGATGATGGGGACGAGGAGGGAGTCGTGGGTTTGGCGAACCTCGTTGGAAAAGGCGTCCCCCCGCTCTTCCGTGAGACGGGTGAAGCCCTGGATGTCGGTGAACATGATCGTGAGGACCGAGGTGTTCCGACTTTGCCGAAACCGGTCCACCAAGTTGAGTTCGGATTCTTCGATCCGCAGGTCGGTGGATGGGTCACTCATGGGGATAATGTTCGCACTGTCAATAACCTGATGCCAGTAAAAATTGAATTCCGGGACAGGCCTTGACCAGGCCTATTCATCCAAGGCCTTTTGACGAAGTTTCTTCGCTAAATCCTTTCGCCAGTACCGGTTCAAATCGTCCGCCATTCTTAAAAGGCATTTCCGCGATTTTACTTTTTCTGGGGGCAACTCGATATATCGGGTCCAATCGGCTTGGTATTTCCGAACTTCCCAAAGGTTTCCGTAATAAGTGTTCTTGTAAAAACTCAAGGGCGCCGAAAACTCAATGCGCATGTTGTCATCCGTGTTCAACCCGCCCGGGCCTACAAAAGCCGCCGTTTCCTCCGGACCCATCCGAAGGGGACTAAGAATATCTCCCGGCTGCTCGATTTCGATCCTCTTCAAAGCATTTTTTACCCTCTCATCCTTCATCAATCTTTCCAGCGCTTCCACCTGCGGTTTAAGCGGTTTTAACGAGCCCAAGACCACCAAATCACCCGCAGGCCACCGACTATGTCCCATCGGGGGGATGCCAAATACATAGGTATTGGGAAATACTTCCTGGAAGGTCCGAAGGATGGATTTCACGTCTTCCAATCCCAACCCGTAGACCTGAACCCATTGGCAATAGACCCCTCCCTCCGCGAGGGAGGCCCGGCCAATTTCAAAACATTCACGGGTAAAGAGGTTCGACACACCCGAGACCCAGGGGTTGCTGGGTTCGGAAATGACGACATCGTATTTGACACCCGCCACGCCCAGGTAATGTCGGGCATCGTCGACGATGAACCTGTAGCGCGGATCATCCAAAACGGAAAAATTGAACTTGTCGAAGAAGCGGGCCGCCTCCGGCATGAAGGGTTCCAACTCCAACACATCCAGCTGGGAAACGGGATGCTGAAGCGCCGCGCCCGCCGTAATACCACTGGCCAGGCCGATCAGGGCCACCCTCTTCGCAGGGGCATTCCCCGACGCTTCCCGCCATAGGATGGGTAGGTGGGCTGCCAATTGCTGGGTTCCCAGGTCTCCGATGGAGGACGCCTCGGTCTTTCCGTTGTTGGAAAGAATCAGTGTTTCGGTTCCCTTGTACCGTTCAACCGAGGTGGTCATGGCCACGCCCTCCCGGTAATAAAGCAGATCCGAGGTCTGCACCCGGGCATCCACGGATTTTCGAAAATCCTGCCCCGACTTGAAAAACTGCGCGTGGAAAAAGGCCCCGATCGCCAAGGGATGTCGGTTCCATCCGGGCAAAAGAAAAATCCCTACAATTAACGCGCCTGACAATAGGGCACCCACCGTCTTTTGATTTCGCTTAACGCGTGAAACGGCCAATACCCCGGCTGCGGCCAATTGAACGGCGGCCCCCACACCCAAGGCCCATTGAATTCCAAACCAGGGAATAAGAACAAAAGCCGTCCCCGAGGCGCCTAAGATCGCTCCCAAAGTGTTCCACGCGTAAACCCTTCCCACCCATTGGCCCAATCCGGAAAGGGTGGGTGAACCGGCTCTCAGGGCAAGGGGAAAAGTGACTCCCGTGAGTAGGGCAGTGGGAACCATGACCAGGAAGGAAATAAGAAACTGCATGGGTCGAATGGCCCCTTCCAGATCCCAGCCCAGATAACGGACCTCCTCGACTAATAGCATGAAGAGATAAGGCAGTCGTTCAAAACAATAACCCGTGGCGAGGACCATGAGGGCCACTGCCGCCTGGGTCCAGGCCAATGCGCGAAGGGGATCCTTATCTAAAAAAGCCGATCTCCTGGAAACGAAAATCGCCCCCAGACCCAGACCTGTCAAAAAAGCCGCCAGCATGGTGCTGAAAGCGTAAACAGAACCGCCCAGGATCATGGCGAGAACCCGGTTGTATCCCGTCTCGTAAACCATGGATGAAAAACCGGATACCGCAGCCATCCCCAGAGCAAATTTGGCTCGGGGTGAAAGGGCCAGGTGAAATTCGGAAATAGGTTTGGCGGATTGTTCTTCGGCCCGAAAACCCCAGAAGAGACAAAAGAAACCCAAGAGCAGGTTAACGCTCGCCGCGAGCCACAGGGTCTCTGCCTGGCCCCAATGGGGAAGAAGGACAAACCCGCTGGTCAGTACCCCCAAAACCGCACCCACCGTGTTCACGCCGTAAAGGCGGCCGATTTTCCACCCCGTCTCTTCCTGGTTTCCCGCGACGAAGCGGGAAAGCAAAGGAAGGGTGGCTCCCATCAGGACCGTGGGAACCAGAAGGACCATCAGGGCCCCCAGAAAGCGAATAGCCAGGGATAGGCCGGACGAGGGATGAAGTGCCTGCTCCAAATGTTCGTAGGCGGTCACGACCAGGGAGAGAATTAAAGGAAAGGATAACGCGTATAGACCGACGCAAATTTCGATCAGGCCGTAAAACCATAGGGGCTTTTTGACGGAATCCGCCAGGCGCCCGGAGGCCCAGCTTCCCAGGCAAAGCCCTCCCATGAAGGCGGTCAAAACCACGCCTACGGCATAGGTTGTTGCGCCAAAAACTAGCTCAAAACGACGGGTCCAAACCACCTCATATATAAGTCCGGAAAAGCCTGAGAAAAAGAAACAGATCCAAACCCCTAGCCCTTTGGTTCGATCTTTATCTAGCATTTCGTTCATTTCTGATTTTTATTTATGGGGAGGAAATAAAACCAATCCACCCAGTTGAGTTCGGACTCTTCGATCCGTAGGTCGGGGGTTGGGTCGCTCACAGGGATAATGTTCTCACGGGCCACCACTCGAAACCAGCCCAAAAAGACCTCTCGCTCCCCCAAGAAATCAGCGGCATTTAAGCCGACGTTTGGAAAATCGAAAAGTTTCGCGCCCCTTCTTTTTATAAATCTTTTCCGCCAACCCTTTTCCGAAACCCTCCCGTCAGAACTGAGGAAGGTAAAAAACCGCCTCAGGGTAAACCGGCGGCATGGAGGGGCAACGATGAGAAAGCTAATGTCTTTGATTTTCGCGATTCTGGTGGTTTTGCCTCGAATGGGTTTGGCCCAGACCGCTCCTGGAAATATCCCCACTCCCGCCGTTTCCCACTCCCGAACCAAGACTAAAAAGAAAAAGGCCGGGGTTCCCAACCCGGATTTCACGCCCATCAAGGTGAATCAGCAATCCTTCGAATATTACGACGCGGACTCGGGATGGTCCCTCGCCACCGCGACCAGTTATTCCTATAAAGGGTCGCCCCTGTCGGGACAAAAGGATTTCGAACGGGTGATTTATCCCTTGTATGACCCGGAGGCGGACAATCTTCTGCATTCGGCGGCGGATAAGGATGGCTGGGGCCAGGGTTTCCTGTGGGGGGGCGTCGCCCTGGAAGCGGCGGGCTGGACGGACTTTACCCTAGAGATGTTAGGCATGGAATCGACGGATTCAATGGGCCATGTGACCGACCATGTTCCGAACATGGTGCCTTCCACCCTCATGATCCTGGGGGGGGCCGGGGCCATCGTAAAGGGTGTCTTTACCCAGATGGATGCGGGCACGGACCGCGCCAACGCCGTCGAGCGTTACAACACGGTCGTTCAATCCAGCCCAAACCTGTCGAGGATGTTCCAACCCGATACCCAGGCAGTGGGGTTAATCCTCTCCCAGGCCTTTTGAGAAAGGATTAAACCTTAAGGGCCGAATATTTTGACGGCGGGATAGTCACAAACATAGACCTTCCCGGAAGGGCTCGTTGAAAGGAAATCAATCGTACCCAATGCATTGGGGCCTGTATTTCCCCACTGGCAGAGGTAGGTGCCGGTGGTCGTAAAATCCTCCACCCGCTTATTGCTGAAATCCGTGACATAGACGACACCGTTATGGTCCACGCAAACGCCGCAAGAAACAGTTCCTAATTGGCCAGGGCCATTTCCAGGGCCCCCTATTTTGCACAAATAGGTTCCCGTATTGCTGTATTTGTAAACGCAGGAATTATTGAAATCCGGGGTATAAATTTCGTTCCAGGAATCAGCGCAAAGCCCGTCGGGATTGCTGGGGGCGGTGTCCCAAGGGCCAACGGTGCTCCAACTCGTGATATAGGTTCCGATGTTGGTAAATTTTTGGATGTTGAGATTGGTGTTATCCATCACGTAAATATTGTCGGAAGAATCGCAGGCGACGCCCATTGGTTTACTGAATTGGCACTGTCCCGAACCCTGGGATCCCCATTGGGTAAGGTAAGTTCCATCGCTTTTGAATTTCTGAACGTTTTCATTGCCAGCATCGAGGATGTAAAGGTTGTTGGAGGAATCAATGCAAACGCTGGTCATCTTTTCGAATTGCTCCGGCCCCGTCCCTTGGGTTCCCCATTGGCTGATAAAATTCCCTGTGCTGTCGAATTTTTCAACCCGGAAATCTTTCCAGTCCAGAACATACACGTTCCCCGAAATGTCCGTGCAAACGCCGTATTGCGGCCAAATGAATTGTCCTGGTCCACTGCCAGTGGTACCCCATTGACCGATGTAATTTAGGGGTTGGGCCGTAACGTTCGCGGGAGGACCCAACGTAAGGGAACTCTGTGTCGAAGTGGGAAGGAAAGAAGACTGGGAACATCCATTAAATACAAGGCAGCTTGCCGTGGCTAAAAAGAGAAGACTCCATATTTTATTCATCGATAGCCTCCTGATAATACGTTCACTGTCTAGACGGCCCAGATACACTTTTATTCCATATATTCTCCCACTTATTATTAATTTTTACCTCCTCACCTTGTCCAATTAACTCAAAACCACCATTTCCCTGAGATTTAGGCCGAAGGGTCCAAATCGATCCGGGCCGGTACCTTGTTTTAAACTCTGTCTTCAGGGGCGATTCATGTCCAATAGATAACGCTTCCGCCGAATACCGGAGCGATCAGCTTGAGCCTCACCCAGGTCTTTGACGCAGGATTGCGCCTTAAGGACCGTAAATTTTAACGGCGGGATAATCCACGACGTAGACTTTTCCGGAAGGACTCAACGAAAGGTAATCAATATTGCCCAGGACATTCGAGCCGGTATTTCCCCATTGGCAGAGGTAAGTACCGTTGACATTAAAATCCTCCACCCGATGGTAGCCGTAATCGGTGACATAAACGCAGCCTCTCCTATCCACGCAAATGCCGCAAGAGAGCGTGCCAAACCGGCCGGGGCCGCTTCCCGGGCCTCCGATGGTGCACACATAGGTTCCCGTATTGCTGTATTTGTAAACGCAGCTAGTGTAATAGTCCGGGGTATAAACGCTCCCCCAACTGTCGGCGCAGATTCCATCCGGATCACTGGTGTTGTTGTCCCAAGAACCCTTGGTGGTCCAACTGGTGATAAAGGACCCGGCATTGCTGAATTTTTGAATATTTTGATTATTACAATCCACCACGTAAATATTGTTGGAAGGATCCGCCGCGATACCCCGGGGGGCGTTGAATTGGCTTGGGCCCGAACCGAAGCTTCCCCAACGGGTGATGAGCGCGCCCGAGTTCGAGAATTTTTGGACAACTTCGTTGCCCTCGTCGACGGTATATAGATTGTCGGAAGAGTCGACGCAAATGCCGGACATGGTGGTGAATTGCCCAGGCCCATTCCCCGGCGTTCCCCATTGGCTAAGGTAATTGCCTGCGCTATCGAATTTTTGAATGCGGTGATTAACCCGGTCCAGTACATACACGTTTCCCACTGAATCCGCACAAATGCCGTAAGGCCGACCCGCAAACTGTCCGTTTCCGGTGCCCGAGGTACCCCATTGGCCGATGTAAGTGAGGGGTTGGGCTGAAGTGAGGATGGGAGGGCCCGAGGGAGCGGAGACCTGGGGTGAATCGGGCGTTTGATACTTCAATGAACAGCCATTAAGAACAAGGCCGCCGGCTAGGACTGCAAAAAGAAAACTCGATACTTTTTTCATAGAAAACCTCCTGATAATTCCCTCACTCTATAGACCACCCAGATAGACTTTTATTCCATATATTTTCCCACTTATTTTAATTTTTACCTCCCCCTACCGGCCCTATTGCCTCAAAACGGTCTGTTCCCTGAGATTTTAGGGTCAATTTGCGGCCAAAATTGTTTAGTAATGTGCTCAACCGTGGGCCCAATTCGACAGTATCGAGAGGGTTTAGTTAACCCCGGTTTAAGGCGCAGTCTTTCATTTCAGCTAAGATGGTAAAATGAACCCCTTACTCATTGCCCTTGCCATATCCTTTCTTCTAGCAGGCCCCACCGCTGGAACTGAAGCCACCCCGGTTGCCGTTCCCCTCACACCCAAAATCACCGAAGCCAAAAAATTGATCCAAGAAAACAAGCTAAGGGATGATTTCGCCATCCTGATTGATATGTCCAAGCCTTCCGATGAGAAAAGGTGGTTCGTGATTGACCTGAAGAGCGAACAAGAGGTTTACGAGACCTACGTGGCCCATGGCAAGGGCAGCGGCAGGGGGCGTTTCGCCACCGTTTTTTCCGACTCAGCCCAAACCTATTGCACGACCCTGGGAAAATACGAGGTCGTCGGAAGCTATTATGGGAAGCACGGTTTGTCCTACAAGATCAGAGGCCTCGAGGAGGGAAACAAAAATGCCGAAAAAAAAGCGGTGGTGATCCACAACGCCTGGTATGTAGAGGAATCCTTTATCAAGAAATATAACCGGGCGGGAAACAGCTGGGGCTGCCCGGCCCTTTCCAAGGAAGCCTTGAATGATTGCGCAATCTACCTGAAACCCAAAACACTCCTATGGATTTATAAGCAATAACTGCCACGCAAAACCAAAAAACCAGCTTAGTTCCAAGCAGAGTTCTGTTTATTTATTTCTGAAGTGTACTGGGTACCCTGCTCCACGCTACGGGGCTTGGAGCCAGGCCCCCAGGTTCCTACTTCCCCTTCGAAGCCGGTATCATATGGTATTAGACCCTTCCACACCAAGTTTCTCATGACCGCCAGGGCCAGCCCATGAAACGCTTTGGATCTAAGGCAAAGCCTGAGGTAACCGAATCGGCCATTCAAACCAAGATTTCAAAGCAGCACTATCTAGAAAATAAAAAAGGCCGCCCTTTCGGGACGACCTTTGATTTGCTTGGGTTAAGGCTGAAAAACTAATTCTTAATTAATATCTCGGTACGGCGGTTTTTCGCCATGTTTTCCGGCGTATCATTCGGCGCGACCGGGTCCGCTTCACCCTTGCCATCGGCCGTTATCCTTTCGGCGGCAACACCGTCCTTTACCAGTTCCGCCTTCACCGCTTCCGCGCGGCGCTGGGAAAGCTTCAGGTTGCCCGCCTTCTTTCCGCTGTTATCCGTATAGCCGGACACCGCGACGGTTTCGCTGGGGTATTTCTTGAGCTGATCGGCCACCTTGCTGATGCTGGTAACAGCCGAGGGGCTCAGGTCCGACTTGCCCTTGGCGAAGGTAAAGTCGCCCTTCAAACTGACCTTGATTCCTTCTTTCGTCTGGGTCGTCTCACCCACTCCCGCCAAAGCTGCGGCCTGTTGTTTCATGGCTTTGTCATCCGCCTTGGCCGGTTTGGCCTTCTTCACGACCGGCGTGGCGGCCGCTTCGACTGTTCCGTTGGCTGATCCTTTTTTTGCGATCAATTCCATGATACAGCAACAACCACTCATCGAAATCACAGCCACCGCCAGCATTAAAAACTTGAATAACTTCATTTGTTTTCCTCCTTAGAATTAAGCCACCGTCCTATAAAGCTTCTACGGATCAAACTCTCTTTTCGATCCGCTCTCTCCTCTTATGACCCATCAGGGTAGGCCATAATTGGTGGGGCATCCTGGATTTGAACCAGGGACCAAGGCATTATGAGTGTTATGCTCAGTTACACCAAAAATCGTGTTTGTCATTCGCAAACCCTTTCAGCGAAAGGGTTTTGCTTCATGCAGTGACCTGCTCTACTTTTCTTTTTTCGGCTTTTGTCATATTCGTGTCATTCAATTCTTTGGCCCGCTGCATCGCCGCTAGGCGATCTTCCCGGTCCACGCGGTCGTACTTACGAAACACCGCATGGGTCTTGTGACCCGAAATCGACATGATGACCGAATCGCTGACTCCCGCCTTCCTCAAGTTCGTGACCGCGCAATGCCTAAGATCGTGGAAACGAAAATCCTCAATCTTGGCCGCCCGGCACGCCCTGTTAAAGGCGGTCTTGATGCTTCCCATGCTTTGACCCTTCCAGGTAAAAACACAGGTGTTCCCAATGGTCCGGGGTATACCCTTCAGGAGGTCAAGTAACTCCTCCGTCAAAGGCACTTCCCTTTTCTCCTGGGTCTTGGTGTCCTCGGCCTCAAGTACGATAATCCCGTTCTTGAAGTCGATTTGTTCCCACCGCAAACCCAAAATTTCCCCGCACCTCATCGCCGTATTGTAAGCCAGCTTCACAATAGGCTTGAGATGCTCCGAGCAGTTTTGAAAGAGTCTTTGATACTCTTCCGGCTCCAACGTCCGATTCCGAGAGAAGGGCTTAAACTTCTTAACCCCCGCTACCGGGTCCCGGTCGATCATCCGGTTCAAAACCGCCCTGTGAACCAAGGTCTTCAAAATCGCTATATCCAGGTTAAGGGTCGCGTCCGCCACCGGCTTATCGGGCCTCTTTAAAAGGCCCTCCTTCTTCCGGTGAACCAAAAAGGCTTCCACCAAATCCGGGCTAAAGCTTTCCAGGGAACGGTCCCCGAAAAATTCCTTAAACAACCTCACCCGGTAAGAATCTCTGGTGTAGCTTTTCTTCCTGGCCTTGGAATAGGCCAGAAAGGCTTCCGCCGCCTCGTAGAAAGACGCCTTGGCTTTGACCGGCTCCAAGAACTTCTCGTCTACCATGGCTTGCATGTGTTGGGCTAAAACCTTCTTGGCTTGCGCCAAGGGGATCTGTCCCAACCGCACCCTAACCCTTTTTCTTATTCCCCCATCCTGGACGAAATAATCCAGGAAGTATCCCCCATCATCTTTTCTAAGGTGTTGGGGTAACCCGTGAACATTAGGCTTACTCATAAAGCCCTCCCAATGTCCCCAGCAACACCCATATTACCAGCATCCCCCCCGATAAATGGAAGGGGCTTTTTAAAAACCCTTTGGAAGACCGAATGCCAAACCCTGGGGTGCCTTCCAACTTTCACAAAAGGCAAAACCCCTATCTGCCTCCAATGACGGACGGAACTAACCGGCACTCCCGCTAAATGTCCCACCTGACTATCACTCATAAGGTAGTCTTGGTTCTTCCCCCGGCGGTCGTTTCCTCTACGCTCTGTCATTGCCAACCTCCTGAAATAAGGTTTTAAAAATAAATTACCCCGAAGGGGACATACCTTCGGGGAAAGGTGTGGAAACCCCCGCTTGGCCCGACAGGGACAGCTCGGGGGGTTTTCCACGGTGTTTCCGTTCGTCTTTAATCTTTACTTCTTCTTCACTCCCCACGCCCGCGCCCACTACTGTTTGGTTGTTATAGATGCCAGCCCCCACTCCCGTATTCCAGTACTCACATAGTGATACTGGGGGAGTGGGGGCTGGCGTCGCAGAACAACCAAACTCCATACCTGCGCGGGCGTTTCCTCCGTTTTTGGGTTGAGTCTGACTCAAGTCCCGACTCAAGTTTTTAGGGTCCTGTTTCATGCCGTTTCCTTTGTCTGTTCTTCCGTGGCCGGCTGGGTTTTGAGGATGGGGTCTTTCACGAATGGGAGGTATTCCCCGTCCAGGTTGATCCAAGGCACTCGCCGAAAAGGAAGTCGGACTACCTTCTCAAAAAACGAGAAGCCCCAAAGACCCCTGTCCCTTGGGTCGTTCTTGAGGAAGGTTCCCAAACCTTCCATCATCCGTAAGGCATGGGCCTTGTCCCGGCTGACGATCAACCGAAAGGCTCCGGGGAAGTCTCTATTCAGGTTCAAGAGCATCCCGGTCATCTTGTCCCGGTTGTAGGCGGTATGTTCGTACTCCAAGGCGAAGCCATAGGCTTTGCCCTCGACGGCCCCCTCGAAGTATCCATCCGGGGTCCTATCGTGTACCCGGCGAAGCTTGGCTCCCGCCAAGTCCCAACCCCGGCCCTCAACGAGGGCCTTCTTCCAAACCATCTTCAAGCCGCAACGCATCTCGTAGTCAGAGAGCCAGGTCAAACCTTCCAAGCCCCCAGCCGCCTCGATCTGGATACGCATAGCCAATACCCTTTTGTCGTGCTCCCTCTCAAAAGGGTTAATCCGAGGGGAACGGACTTCTGAGGAAAGGAGGATTCGCGCCAACCCGGATAAGTGCTTCAAGGCTGGGCGGGTTAAGCAATAGAAGGAATCCTCGTTGGGAAGTTTCTGTAACCTCAAAACCAACCCCCTGTCGGCCAAGCGGTTCAAGTGAAGGCAGGCCGCCCAAAGGGTATGGTTGGGGTGGAACTTCCGGTGGAAGAGGTTAGTAGTAATAAACTTGTTGGAATGGATATAGGCCAGGGTATCCACGTCCCTTGGATCAAGGGACGGGATTGGCCCAACCTGGTTTGGGCTGGAGGGGGGCTTAGGCTGCATCTTCGTCCCCCATCTTGTCTTTGTCTTTCCTTGGTCCCTTGTCGGGGTTGCCGCCCCACCCTTGGATAACGTCGGAGATGGAGCTTTCGTTCTTGTCGGAATGGGAACGCCTATAGTCCAGGTTGTTTAAGGGGTAAAAGTTGGCCGGGGCCGTTTCGGCTTCCCGCAAGTTAACCGGGAATACCTTAACCCCATAGTCACCTACCAACCGGACAATGGCTTGGCCAACCCTCAATTCCTTGATCCGGTTGGGATGGAACCGGAACTTCTCGACTTGAGGCCTTGAGTAGCCAGACATCTTTCCATCGGCCCCGTAGCTTTCCACCTTATAGTCTTTGTCCTGCTCGGTTCCGAATTGCCGCGCGAAGATTTCCGCTGTGTCCGGGTCATTCACTCGGAGGATGATCTTATTGCTGGCAGTGTTCATGACCTGTTCCAAGAACTCTGGAGAAACACCCCTTAAGTCCCCCATGGATTGGTGGGCCAAAAAGAGATTCACTTGGGCTTCCCGGCATTTGTTGATGAAGTCAATGAACTTGGGATAAGCCAGGTTGTAGAACTCGTCCAAGAAGACCCGGAACGGGGCTTCCGGTGTTTCCTTGTACCTATCGGCCAATTGCTCGGCCAGGTCCATCATGGCCAGGATGCAAAGGGGCTTTGCGTCCTCCGGGTAACGAGCTGAGTCCGGAGAAAAGAGAAAAATCTCCCCTCTGTTTACAACCTCGCTCATCCGAACGTCCGGGTCTTTGACGTTTAATAGGTAAGACCATTCGCTATTACAGAACCTTTGAAGCTTATTGATAAGGCCGGATAAATCATTCCGCCGATCCTTGGGTGATTTACCCAACCATTGGTCTCGGAAATAACGGGCATAGGTGGTTTCGGGGTACTTCGCGCAAAACTGAGCGATTGTCCGAAAGGTATCTACCTCCTGGGTTGCCCCGAGCAAATCTTGGAAGGTAAGGGTCTTTATCGCTTTTTTGAGTAACCCAATCAGGTTATGAAGAAAAGCATCGGCCAATTCAACGTAATAGGGTTCGGTGTTCTTTGGGTTGTAATAGAGGGCCGTAAAAACCCGGTTGGCAATAGCGTCCGGGTTGTCTCCAAAAAGAGGGTTGTAGCTGTGGGAATTTTTGGGGTCGGCCAAGGTAAAGTTCTTGTAGCTTCGGTCATTGGCTTTTTTGGCATAGTAAGCAACGTCCTTTCTCATATTGGTCTTAACGTCCAGGACAAAACACCCCAACCTCTGTTCGATAGTTTGTTGGATGAATGGCTTGATTACGTAATGGGTCTTGCCGGTCCCTGTTCCCCCGACGATCTGAACATTCTCATGGAGGGCTTTGGTTGGTATTAACGATTTGCCTTTCTTATCCAAGACCAATGGAAATTTCCCAATATCCGTCTTTTTCTTTTCGGTCTCTTTCAAGAAAAGGAAATACATTGCCGCCCCGGTTAATAAGCAGTAGGAAATAAAAACCGGGAAGGTATAGGCCTGGGTCCAGGGGTCGAGAAGGCCAATTACACCTGACGCGCAAACCGCAAGTTTGGTCATCCAATAGATGTCCTGGTTATCTCGGTAATAAAAAAGAATTCCGTAGAATACCGGGAAGATCCAAAAGGGGAAAGGCCCCAAGTGAAAAGAATTTTCAAATTCATTCTCACTTGGAAATCGATCGAACGGAGTAAGACCGACATAAGGCCTTAAGATGTTAAAGAGGATGAAAATAAACGGAGGGGAAACAACCAACAAAATCACTTCATTGAAACCCTTATTTGATTCGTTCGACATATCGCACCTAGCTTTCCGGAAACCCCTCGGAACAACAAGCCAGGCGGTATCCCGCCAAGCTACTCCTTGGTCGGTTCCCTTTTTTGATCTGGTCTTCTTCTTTTCCCCGGCGGGAAGAAGTATGCCGCCAGAGCAAACCTAATCAGGTCAGCCCTCTTAACCTTAGGGTCTTTTAAATGTTCTACTCTTGCCCTTTCGTTCATGGCCGCCAACATCTCTTCGGTGACGTGAACCATCAGCCTCACTCCACCAACTTCTTCCAGCTTTGGACGCCCACGGCCTGGTTTCTTTTTCATGGTCATATCTATATTCCTCCTTGGAAAAAAGGTCAAAATTAATCAACACATTAAGGTGTGACGTTTATTCTAAAGGACATTATTTAGTTTTTGGGGATTTATTGAATTTAAAAGGCAGGGTTAATTAAAAGACACACTTTAATAAAATAATTATCGTCGAGGACGACACATCGGTAGATTTCAAGAAAAACCAATACTAGTTAAAAGTTTCATTCTTTTTTTGCTGAGCTTTCCATTTTTAAATCGACTTCTTTGTTTATAACACCAGCGTCCCAGGTTAATTCCATCAACAGTTTCGTTATTCCCCGGCCATTTGTTCGGGTTTCCTTTTTTATACCTTTTCAGCTTCTCAAAAATTTCGGGCCAAGTCTCCATGTCCCAAGGAAATTCCATTTTCTCTAAAAGTTTTTGTCTTCCTTGAAGCAATCTACCCTTTTTCAAATATTGTCGTTGAGTATTACACCAATTACCCAAAATCATGCCCTTATACAATTCTTGGCTTTTGGGCCAACTATTCGGATATTTTTTTCGGAATTCTTTCAAACTTGAATAGTATTGGGGCCAAGTATCAACCGTAATCCACCGGAAGCCAATTTTGTCCAAAAGAGTCTTTCTGGAACTTTTTATTTTTTTCTTGCGATATAAAACTCTCTGAACACGACACCAATTGCTTATATTTACTTTTCCGAATGTATCATTGCCTGTTGGCCACTTATCAGGGAATTTATTTCTGTAATCCTTCAAAAGAGAATAATTTTTAAGCCAATCACTTTCTTTGTTCCTTTCCAACGGAAATCCAATTTTGGTGAGTTTATTGATTTTCTCAAGAGATAATCTTTTCAAACGATAAAGCTGAAGTTGAGAACGACACCAAATACCCAAATTGAACCCATAAAATTTTTCGTGATTTGAGGGCCATTTATCCGAATGTGTCTTTCGGTACTTAACCAGGTATAAATAACTGCTCGGCCAGGGGTCTGGATTTTTCCAAGAAAAACCAATTTTGTTTAATAAACTTATACGATCTTTAGACATTTCCTCTAATTTAAACCACGTTCTTTGTTGTTGAACCCAAGTCGCTAACCGATAGCCTTCAAATACAGTGCTTTGAGTTGGCCACATCTTTGGAAATTTCTTTCTAAATCTATTCAATTGCGCATATCTTTCATTCCAAAGAACTTCACGCTGATTCAACCATTCAAACCCAATACTTTCCAAAAGTTTTATTTTTTCTTTAGATAACTTTTTTTCTTGATGTAAAACCCTTTGATGGTTAACCCAAGCGCTTACACTTACTCCTTGAAATTTTGATTTACTGGAATTTGGCCATCTATTTGGACTTTTACTCCTGAACGCCTTCAACGCTTCAAAACCCTTTTCCCAACGGTTATCTTCCCAAGGGAAATCAATTTTCCTTAATAACGCTTTTCGCTCTGGAGTTAAAAACGCCTTTCTGCCGGGATGCCGTTGATTAGCACACCACGTTCCGAGTTTTACACCCTGAAATTCTTCAAGTTGGTTTGGCCATCTATCTGAATGTTGCTTTCGAAATTCAACGAGCAATTCATATCTCGATTTCCATGAATCACGGATTTTTTCGACAATCTGTTCAAAGATAGATTTTTTAAGTTTCTTTTGAAAATTCTCCAAAACAATAAACTTGGTAGAATCAGCGTCAATTTTTAAATGCGAAGAGTTTGTTTGCCTTTGGACCCCGCCAAATTTTATTGAGTTTATCTCTACTTGAAGTCTCTCATCCTGATCGCAAAGGGCTCTAACTACGCTAATTAAGTTTTTGAATGCACTGGCTTCGATAGTCTCTTCTATTTGTTCTTTAGCCCGATGAAATATTGGGACAACCACATAGCCATATTTTTTATCTTTATTCTTAGATTTTCTCAGCGCTCTTCCCGAAGCTTGAATAATGTCAATTTTTGAATTCTTGGGATCACAAAAATAGACAAGATCAATCGCAGGTACATCTATTCCTTCAGTCAGACATCTCGCATTGGTCATTACGGCATTTGGAGCGGTTTTGAACTCATTCATTAAAATGTTACGAAAATTCGTACTCTGCTCTCCGCTTACGTGCTCAGTTGGTATTTCTGGGTAAATCTTTAAATGTCTATCTTTAAATCTGCTCGCTCTGAGAATAGAAGCGTGGAAGGTTATCGCATGGGTCGCGCCATATTTAACCATTACCTTTTCCAATGCGTAATTGTTGGCAACATCTTCTATGGTCGATTGCGAGTCCACAAATGTTCTATCGGCAATGTGTTTTTTCAATTCTTCGTCGCTCACACCCATTGCAATAATTTGATAATCGACTAATATTTTTCTATCAATCGCCTCCTTAAAACTCATGCGATAAAATTCTGGGCCAAAAATATTTTCATCACTCATATCCGCTAAGTACTTGATTTGATCTTCGTCCAATCGGCTTCTAAGCCGCTCAGAAATTATTTTAGGTGTGGCGGTCATATACAAACGCTTTTTGACCGGCACTCGCCTGTTATCATGTATTAAACCGAATTCATTAAGTTTGCTTCCAGCCGTTTTATGGGCCTCGTCACAAATTGACAAATCGAATAAAATTTTCGTTCCTTCAATCGCCTTGGAAATTTCTGATAGACTTTGATATGTGGAATAAATAATTAAATCTTCAGACTTATTCAGGAATTTTTTTATCTGTTTTGGATCGGTTGTAACAGGTCCATCAATCTCATAAGTGTGAACAACCGGAATATCTTTAAGATCGTCTTTTGTGATGTCTTTTTCGGAGCAAACACATAAATAATTTGACCATTTCTTTTGATGTTGATTCCATTCATGCTTGACTTGACGAAGAAGCGCCAACGACGGGACTAACACAATCGTTTTTCGAGGTTTAAGAGCCTCTTTTACCCATAAAGCCAGTAATGTCTTTCCAGCTCCACATGGCAGGATTAATTGCCCTCTATCAAAATTCTCAAATCCAGAAACAATAGATTCAATTGCTTTTCTTTGATATGGCCGTGGCATAGCCTTCGGAATGATTTTTGGATTTTTCTTTTCAAGTAAGCAAACAATACTTTGGATCGTTTGTGGGGTTATGGCTAATAAATCGCCTACTGTTAGCAATTTAAATTTATCGGCGCCTTTTTTAAAAGAATGCTTATCTAATCCTGATGCATTTGTAAAAACGATTAATTTATCGGCCTTGTCTCCTTCGGCGAATAGATTTGTGATCTTATCTTTAGACCAAGAAAGAAAACTATTTTGATCGCCGCGAAACTTACACTGAACAACTGAAAGCTCTCCACTTTTTTCTTCCAAAACCAAATCTACTCCGTGATCTACTTGGGCAAGGTTCAATCTCTTTTTTAGCGGTATAGGCGTTTCGGAAAACAACCAAACATGTTTATAGTCATTTTTTACCGAGGGCTCTGCGAGAAAATAAAACTTACAAAATTCTTCAAACAATTTACCTGAATTAGGATTTCCTTTCAGGGCATGAAAAATCTCATCCCATGATTTTGCGTTATGAATAGCTGAGCCCAATATTTTGGAATAACTCAATTCGCACCTTTATAATTTGAAAAGTCCCAAGTTCTGATTATTACAAAATATTTGGTCTTGCGAAAAACAAAAGGCCCCGAAGGGGCCTTTTGTTTGGTGTGTTTTTAACCTTAATAATCCGAGTCAAAAACCTCTTGGCAGTCCAGGCAATTCCCCGTCTGCCAATCAAGGGTCATATTCCACCTTCCACAGCTTGAGCAGTACCCCGCACAGGTCGGGCAGGGCCTACCCTCGTTTTCCTCACTCCAGCCGTGATAACAAACCTCGCCTTCGTGTAAGAAGTTCATATTGCACCCTCCTAAACCAAAAGCCCGGCTTGACGGAATGAGAAGTGGCCCTCATGGGCTCCGATGATGTGGTCATGGACGGTAATACCTAAGGCCCTAGAAGCGGTCAGTATTTGCCGGGTTAAGGCCTTGTCTCCTTCCGAGGGTTCCAGGCTCCCTGCTGGGTGGTTGTGGGAAAAGATGAGCCCGGTGGCGTTCAAATCCAAGGCCTTCTTAAGAATTTCCCTTGGATAAACTGCGGTATGGTCAACCGTGCCTTCCTGCATCAACACGCAATCGAGAACGTGATTCCTGTGGTCAACGAACATTGCCAAGAAAGCTTCCTTGGGCTTCCCGCCTATGTATTGTTGGAAGTAGGCAATGGCGTCCTCTGGGCCTGTAACCGTCGGCCCCCTTTTGTAGTCTGCCCTCGCTTCGGCCCATGTCGTCGGGGGTACCGTTGGAGGCGGTAACACCCTTAGCTCGAAATTTATTTCCCCTTTTTTTGCTCTGTTAGTCTCCATCTTCCTAACCTCCGCTTTTATTGAGCGCGGCTGGAAGGCCGCCCCCTCAATCGAGGAGGGGGGCGGCCAATGGATTGGGGGACGATAGGGAGCCAATGCGTACTATCGGCCCAATAAACGTTTTCGAGTTTGTCGACGGAGTGCGAAAACGTAGTGACAGCATCCGAGGCCTGGTGACCCGGACGTGCTTTTACGTCCGAGGGCAAGCCCCCAAGGGCTAAGGCTGGTCGGTAAATGAGAAAACTGTTTCGAATTATTTCCAAAAGAGGAGGGAGTACTATTTTCTGTTTTTATCCAACCCAAGAGGCGAAATTCTCATAACCTCTATCCATGTTCCAATCGTAGGTGCGATAAAAATGAGAAAGTTTAAAAAATTTACCACGGAGTTCCAATTGGGCTTGAGTCGATAATTTGTAACCGGAAAAATCGCCATAAACTTTCCATTCGTTATTAATTATTTCGTATATTTCAAAGGAATATCCATCGGCACTATATAACAAACCTAGATAGTCAAAGGGATTTTGCCCGTTCAACTTTGTGGTTTGGTATCGATCTTTCACCCCATTAATATGAACACCGAATATTTTATTGCCTCTGGCCATGCTTTTAATAATTTCATATCGAACCCATCTTCTGGAAAATGTTTCAGAGCCAATAAGGACACACGTTACAGTCGTTCCTTCAACTGCGTCGTTAATTAATTTTGTAAGTGCGGAAGCACCGGTCCTGTGCGCGGTTTCCCATATGGACGCATCAAAAAATCCAGCGTCCTCCCTATCTTCTTTGGTGACGTCGTGCTTCCTAACCACGTTGGCTCTGAAATCAATTACATCCTGATAATGGAAGCTAAAGAAAACTCGTTTGGCCATTTATCAATCCAGTTTTTCTTTAAAATAGAAACTTAGTTCTCACGGAATGACAACACACTTTGTTAGCCAAATCATCAAACCAAGTGTTAAATAAAAAGGCCAAACGGAAAAAGAAACCACGGATTTAAAAAACCACTTCCACGCTGACCCGCTCGGCGTCATTGCATAAAGGTCTGAATAAACAAGTTTTCCCTCGTGTAGTTTTCCGATAAAACTTTTATAAGAATTTCGAAAACGACGCTCAAGGGCAAGATAATAGGTGTCCAAAACAAGAAATAGAACCGTCGGCACAACCGCAATAAAAGCAAAATTAGGCTTTCCCTTGTCAGCAATGATTACTAGAATTGCGGACACAAGGGTAATACACCAAGCCTTACAAGTTCCGCTGTTAGTAGCCATTCGTTGGATTACAGATTGCGTAATGTTCAAATGCGCCTGAACAGCGGGTGAATTCTCACCATATTTGATTTTTTTTATCATAAAATTCCTTCCTTGTTAGCTCAAAATCCTTTGATCATTATCATTGTTTTTGTTTGGGCCACTGAAAATCGCAATAAGAAACGCAATTACCAATCCTATTATTACCACGACTCCCAAAACGTCACCTGCACTTACGGGTTTGGCATCCTCTCTTCGCTGCTTTTCTTCCGCTTTGCGTTGCTCAGCTTGTTTGTAAGCATTTTCAACCCATTGGCTAAAATTTCCATAACCTTCGTCCCTAACCCAATCATATGTTTTGATATTTCGGACTCGATACTTAGTAATGGGATTTTTCCCCTTCTTCGAGGTTTTCCCATTTAAATCTTTGACGTTATGAATGAAAATTCCAATTAGTCCATTTCCTCTTTTGAAGCTTTCCTTAATCTCATATTCCACCCATTCCCTATCAGCTGTATCCGTACCGATCAACACTACTGTGACGGAAGTACCTTTAAGCTGCTCATTGATCCAAGTTTGGACAGCACCTTTTCCCCTAAGTTCAATTGATTCCCAATCAGCCTTATCAATGAAACCAGCGCTTTCAATCCCGAGTTTTGTAAGACCACTATTGCGAATTTGTCCGATCCTCAAAACGTCGCCTTCGTGGTAAAAACTAAAAAATACTTTTCTAGCCATCTTAATCCTTGTAGTTATAAATTTTTATTTGGTAAGTAACCAACTTTTTAAATAAGTCCCATTTGTTTCACCAGGCTTAAAAATGCCGTAATTATCATTACTGGTTGTTTTAATTTTCGAATATAAGCCCATATATTCCAAACCCTTCCATTCTTCAGTAGATTCAGAAACTGGTAAAACTGCAATATTATTTAACCCCTTTGATTTATCTGCAAAGCCCAACTCCCAAGGAACCCATGTTGAATTTTTCGAATTCAAGCTTGAAATAATAATAAATTTTTCACAATCCTCTATTTTCTTTTTAAGAATTTTTGCAGTTTGCGCATCGGTGGGACTTGGCATGGAGTTATCTTTCCAATCTATAAATGCATTAACCTCGAAAGAAGAAAGCAATATTCGAACACCTTCCACAAGTTCTGAGTCTTTGTGACTATGCGATATAAATACCGTAATCTTTGTTTGCGCATTTTTTATAACTTGGTCACGAAGTGATTTTTGGAGAGAAGCTGATTTCCGGAAGGAATTTTCAAACCCCAAGATTTCGCCTCTGGTTAAATACGCCATTTCAAAACCTCTTTTTATTAAATGTTTAGCCTGAAATTAATTTTCCTTCTTCAAAAACTCGTTAATTAAATTTTGACCTAATTCTTTTAAGATATTAATTAAGGAAATCACTTCGTCCTTTTTAAGAGAAACTTTTCTTCCAACAACTTCATCGACATCCCCTGTTAAATCTAAATATTCTTGGTCTACGACACTCATTCTATGTGTAAGTACGTGCCTTTTTTGGAAACATCGATTTAAGAAATTAATCTCTGTTTGAGTTATCTTCAACAAAAAATCAAAACCGAAAATATCATTAATTCTTTTTTGGGCTTTTAACAAGTTTTGGAACGAAATTGTTATTTCATTTGGGCCAGTGTCCTTAACATAAAATTTTTTCGAATTTATCAAAACCGCTTCTCTCCCAAAACCGTCAAAAGCAGATACGGCATTCTTCAACGCATCGGATAGCAAAAAGTCTCTCATTTCTTCTTCTGCCGTTTCGGCCAAATCAACTTCTTTTTGTGCCAATTCAAAATTTTTATAAAGCATTTGTAAAGAATTGTGGGAACCACAATCTGGGCAAAAAGCAAAAACTCCATAGATGGAATATTCTAAAGTACACTTCTCACAAGTGACTTCTGTCTCAAGGTCTTTCTCGCGATAACGCTTAATGGGTTGTGGTTGTCCTTTTACCTTCATTTCCATTTTGAAAAAACCCAAATCGTGCTTGAACTCCATTTCTTTTAAATCCTTAAGAATTGCACCCGTAATTTTGTTAAGCGCCACCGATTGAGCGTACTCTATTTGTTCTTGAGTGAAAAAGGTTTTGTGATCTCCCATATGGCCACAATAGGGACAAAAACACGGTAAATTTTCGCCTTTTAAACCCGTTCCAATATGAACTTTAAAGTAGCCGAGACAATCTTCATTCGGACATTCCCTTCCAAAAAAACCATCTTCACTTTCTAAAGAAACTTTTATTCGAGAACCAATTCTTTCAAGGTGGCTCATATAAAACACTCCAATAAATGAAATAAAAAAACCCAGGATTTCTCCCAGGTTGCGTTTTATTCGTTATTGTTATTTTGGTCATGGGCCACGCGCTCGTCTGGGAGGAAAGCTTTCAGTAGTCCAAGGCCAAATATACTATTCCCGGCAAAAAGCTGTCAATAAAAAAGTATACCGACGTATACTTTTTAAAACTGTCAACTTTTAGATATTTCTTTCAGGAAATATTAAAGGGTTTGGGGCAAAGCTTCAGGGGAAGGCTTTCCCCTAAAGATGCAAAACCTATTAAGTTGTAATTCCAATTAGGTTTACAACCGGAGTGTAAATATCAATGTCAACTCGGGGGGTCTGTATCGTGACAATTAGGCTATACCTTGCCACCATCGGAGAGGTAAATCTCTCACGCCACCAACCTACGACCGGGTAAATTCCTACGAAATCCCTTGCTGCCAATTCAGTCCCTGTCCCCTTCCAATAATCAGAGTGGACCGACCCTTTTGATCTGATTTTACTTCCAAACTCCCATCTATCCGAAGGGGGCCATGTTTATCTTTACTGGTGGGAATTCTTGCGGTCGGAAATCTCTTTAATAAGGTTTTCGGTCGAAATAACTTTTGACCCTGACAGCACCGACTCTTTCATAACATCTTCACAAATTTTTGTGAGTTCCGCATAACTTAAGCCCATTGCCGAAGAAACAACCTTTTCCCAGGAAACACCTTCTGAATTAAACAAGTCAAGTCTTCTACGCATAGTCTCTTCAATGTATTTATCGGTCGGGAGTAAATAAGTGATTACATCATCAAAGCGCCGGAACAATGCTTTATCAAGTAATTCCGGATGATTTGTTGCCCCAATAATTAAACTATCCGAACTATTTTGTTCGATAAATTGCAAAAAGGAATTAAGAATACGTCTTATTTCTCCAACATCAATCGTCACATTTCGTTTCCCACCGATTGCATCAAATTCATCGAAGAAAAATATTCCCTTAGTTTTATTAATCTCATCGAAAATAAGGCGCAGCTTAATTGCAGTTTCTCCCATGAATTTTGTAATCAAACCCTCGAGCCTGATCGTAAACACCGGTAAATGCATTTCCCCTGCTAAGGCAAAGGCAGTCATCGTCTTGCCCGTTCCAGGAGGCCCAACTAATAATATTTTATTTCGCGGCCTTAGCCCATGTTCTTTCAACTTATAGGCTTGTCGTTGTTCAAACAAAATTCTTTCAAATTTTCTCTTTAGCTCTTCAGAAAGAACAAGGTCACTAAGTTTAATTTTTGAGTAAGTAACTGATAAGAGGCCTGCTAACTCTCCTCTAGGTTGGACAACAGGTATAGGTTCAAAGTCTTGTGAAGGACGGGAGGTATATCGGATTTTTGATTCATCAATAATCCGGCGAATTTCTTCGGCAACTTTTTTGTGGCCATTACGTGCTTCTTGGGCCGCTATTTGAATTGCGATTGAATAAAAGCGATCTTGGTCGCCTTCTGAATAACTTCTAAATAATGCTTTGAGCTGTTCCGCTGTAGCCATAAATCTATTGTAGAGTATTTTTTTATCAACGGCCAACTACTTTCCAGGCAAATGCTTAAGATGGTTTAGGGCAATACCCCAGGTGAAGGGGGGTGCCGAGGATCACCGAAGGTAGCCGAGGCCAGGGGGAAGACCTTTCCCCAAAGAGGCGAGTCGTTCATGGCTCAAAGGGAAACTCCAGCCCGACCCGTATATTATTGTTTTGAAGCGTGAAGTGAATGATTCCTAATGGAATCAAACTTGGCACCGAGGAGTTCCGGAGCTTCTTCATCAAATAATGCTATCAACTCACTAATGGTGCCGAGGCAATCGTCGCGGTAGGAACCCCAATTTTTAAAAATGTCAGGAATGAGCCCGTTCGGGAAAATAATACTTCTCGTATAAATGTCTGGGTGTTGGATATCTTCGAGGCCTTGATTGATTCTTTTTAATATAAATCGTAAACGAGAAAGTCTTTCTACCAAGTTCGGGTTGTTAAATAACTCTAATTGATGTGCCACAGTATCTTCAGTAATTTTGCTTTCGAATGCGTAGTTTTGGCCAATTTTCAGAGATTCAATTTGGGAAACGTATCCGTAAATTTTTTCCAATTCTTCTCCAAGGCCTAAAATCAATGCTCTTTTTAATGCGGCTTGGTTTCGCTTTTCGCGATCGATTTCAGCCCGCGTTGTCCATTTGACGGCTTGATATGCTATGAATGCGCCCGCAGCAGTTGTCAAAATTGGGATCAACACGTTTCCAACCAAATCCATTTAATCTCACTTTGTTCTCTTCAATTTGACAACGTGTTTCTGATACTTCGGAACATCCAAATGACCGCCTTTTGCCCTCTCTAAACCGTCACACTATTGGGACGGCGTTTACAATTATTCCAACCACAATTCCTTTTTTGACCACTCTTCGGGTCCTGGGTTACGACCAAATACACCGTGTTCTTTCCCATCTAAACCTTCATAGGCAAACTTGAGCCACTTCGTTTCTCCGTTCACATTTAGAGCGTAGTCAAAACCGTTTCGGTAAAAACCAAGCGGCATTCCCTGTTTCAGGAAATTTTTCACTTCTACTTTCTTTTTGAAATCCATGTGTTCTTTCGGGTAATACTCTCCATTTCGCCATTCATGATCCCGATAAAAAACCCAAATACAATCCGACCCATTCGGGGTCTCAAAAAGTTTGAAGTAATGAGGAGGGGATACCTTCGGATCAAAGCTAGGAGGTTCTAAAAGATTGGTCATTTTTCTCCATTCTTGACTTGGATAGAAACCTATACACTTATTTGTAAGTGTATAGGTTTCTATCTTTCGACTTTTAAAATTCTTACCTCTGCACAAACCCCTTAATTATTAAGGGATTTGTGTTTTAGACCTTTTGCTAATCTAATATAAGGCATATATGAGATTGTATTAGATTAGGGCAGCGCCTCGGTTGATCCTTTAATAACGAAATTCCTTATTAAAGGTTGAGGGCTTAATTTTTAATAGCAATTCATGACGCTTCTTCCAACTTAACAAGGTTCTCAAATGGTCTTTAGCAAATCCAACCATCCATGAAGATTGAGGGACATATCCTTGTCCCCCTTGCTCGGTTTGGCGGTTCTTGAGATAAGGACCCGATAATCGGCCTTGATAAGCCCAGCGGCTTTCGACAGCCTGTCCATGTCCGCTGTTCCGGGGGACGAGGACAACTTCATCTCCACCGCCCAGCGTTTTCCCGAAATTTCCAATACCAAATCCACCTCGTGGCCGTCGCTGGTTCGGAAATAACCGGAATTATACGTCTTCCCTGTCGCTCCCAGAAAATCCAGGGTTTGGCCAATGACGAAGCCTTCCCAACTGGCCCCCACCCAGGGCTTGTTCAGCAGTTCGTTGAATGTTGAAACCCCCAACAGCGAATGAAGTAAGCCGGAATCACGCCAATAAACCCTCGGACTTTTGACAATCCGTTTTCTCAGGTTAGCGTGAAAGGGTTGCAAGCGGCGGACCAGGAAGGCCCCTTCCAAAAAATCGAGGTTGTGGTTGACGGTGTGATAGCTCAAGCCCAAACCCCGCCCGATTTCCGAGGCGTTCCATATAGTCGCATGGGAAGCCGCCGTCATCTTGAGGAAGCGGAGTGTTTCCTGGGGCTTCGCGGCAAGGCCCCATTGGGGCAGGTCTCTTTGGGCCAACAGTTCCAAGTAATGAGTTTGCCAACCCGGAAACTGGCCTTTCTTTAAAGCCCCTCCGTCAGGGAATCCACCCATAAGCCAGGATGAATCCAGGTTCGCCTTTGGCCTCTCAATAACCATGAAGGGAGACATTTCGCAAACAGCCAGCCTCCCCGCAAGGGACTCGGATACATGGCGGATAAGGGCCGGGGAAACGGAACCCAAAAGGAGGAACCTTCCGTTTCGCTTCCGATCCTTGTCGATAGCATTACGCAAGCGGGGAAAAACGGCGGCATGGGATTGGGCCTCGTCCAGGACCGCCAAGGAACGGGAGGATGCCAATTGGTCCCATTCCAAGTCGAGCTTGAGCCTATCCCCTTCTTGTTCCAGGTCGTAGTAAGACTTGCCCAGAGTGAGGGCCAGGGTGGTTTTGCCCACTTGACGCGGCCCTACCAGGGCCACGGCGGGATACCGGCGGAGGAGGGCTTGAACCCTATTGGAAACCCATCGCTTAATCATTCTTGCATTATAGAAATAGATTTCTATTTTGCAAGGATTCTAGGCTCCGGATTCGCTTGGAACCCGCCTGGCGACCGTTGAACGGATTCCCCGATTACTCAGTCATTGAGTATTTTTACTCAATGGATTCAATGTCAAGTTTTACAGCAAGAAAACTTGACATGTGGTCCTTGTCATTTGATCCATAAACGCAAAAAGCCGCCCTCCCTGGGGGGGAGGAGGCTTTTTGAAAATTAATGGTGGGGCATCCGAATTATTTTAAGGCTTTCTTTTAGAAGCCTTCTTGAGTGATTTAATATCATTTCTGGTCAAAGCTAACTTCTTAGCGCGACTCCACCCCTTCAACTGACGTTCCCTAGCGAGCGCCGAAATTCTGTCCGTGAATTCTTCTTTGTAAATTAACTCTTTATAACCAAAGATTTTTGTCGTTTGGGTTGCGTTTCCTTGTGAATGCCTCTGGAATCGATCACTAAGATCGCTGGTTTGACCGACGTAAAGACGTCCGTCTTTCATCTTCAGAATGTAAACATAGAAAGGCATATATTGGCCCTTCGACTCCCTTCGTTCGCTCAGGGCTCATTCGCTGCTTTATAAATTGGCTCCGCCATGAGTAAGCCCACCCCCCAATAATCATTTCATATTGGGGTTGGGCGCATCGAATGGTGGGGCATCCTGGATTTGAACCAGGGACCAAGGCATTCAGGTTTGTGCCGTTTGCACGGCTCCCCGGACTATCTCTTCACCCATCTGAAGGGTGTGGGACGCTTCTTCGCGGTGATTAAGGGGTCTCTACCCCTCCGCTAGTCTCTGCGCCTTCCCCCGGTGTACCGGGGGCTTGGCTCAGGATTGCCTCAATGAGGTTTCCCTGAGTTCATCCCATTTCATCCACTGGCTTTCGCCGGTGGCGCACAGCTTCCGCTATGAGTGCCCTGCTCTGACCGCTGAGCTAATGCCCCAATGATCGAAATAAAAAATAAATAAAGACGTTGGGGCGATCCCCGGTGAGGGGATGCCCCGCTTCGCTCACAGGGAAAATCCCCTGTGTACCCTTCAAAAACCGCATAGGGGCTACCGCCCCTATGAACCTCGGGGCGTTCAAACCCGCTTTAACTAACGCCCCGCTTAATTTTCAATAGATTAGGCGATTGTTTGATCTTTCGGAAGAAAAAACGACCGGCTTAGACTGCCTTTGTCAAATCCACTTGTTTGATTCGCCTCCACAATCCGCTTCTCTTCCTGGTCATGTGCTTATCTTAAATCTTTTCCACCTTCTTGATAACCTCACTTAGCGGGGTTGACTTAACCTTTCCCGACCGCATGTCCCCGGCCCACTTTTTAATCTCAGCCGCTTCACTGGCCGGAGGCTTGGAAAATGCCCAACCGTTATACTCATACACAGCTTTCTTGATCGAGCTCACTAGTTTGTGGTCCCGGGGGCTCTCTTGAATGTGGCGTATTTTTTCATCTATTGCTTCGTTAATGAAGCTGGATAAATCGGCATAGTGTTGCTTCTTGGCAATTTCCCGAAGCTTCTGGGGGTTCACTTTTGGCCTAAAATTGATGGCTTGCATGACAACACCCCCCTGTTTTGATTTGGTCAATCTCATCGTAATACATTCGTATTACAACGTCAAGATTGTCTCCGTTATTTGACTAATCCGCTGATTCACTCCCTACCTGTCAATGGCATCAATAATTAGGCATCCTTGAAAATTGAACGAAAATCAAATGACACAAACTCTCTAAATATGCATACCTGTAACGATTCTAAAAAAATTTAAAAAAACAAATGGTGCCCTGCTCTTTAAAAACCTATACACCGAAACATTTTAGGGGCATCGAGAAAGGCACTATTTTTGGAAGAGTGTCTTGCTCTTAAATGTCATAACCGTGTCATTCGTTTGATAAATTCTGGACAAGCCACTCAATGGCAAAAAGTGTCAGGCTCCAACCGCTGAGCTAATGCACCACAAAATCTTTTGGTCATTCTTTGAAACACCCGCCCAATCAGTTCAACCGTCCAATCAAATGAAACGGTTAAGAAACGAGTCAAGTTTTGAACCGAAATTCAAAATTCAATGACACATGAATGACACACTCGTTCTAAAAATAAATACCTGTAACGATTCTAAAAAATTTAAAAAAACCAATGGTGCCCCGCTCTTTAAATATCTATACTCCGAAGCATTTTCGGGGGCATCGAGAAGGACACTCCAATTGAAAGAGTGCCCTTCTCTTAAAATGTCATAACCGTGTCATTCAGACTCGTTTTTTGCCGGTTTTGACCCTCACTGACCGACACTGTCCGGCAATTCAAAAAAAAGGCCTCGGCCCGCTTTGGTGTTAAAACCATTACGGGCAAAGGCCTTTGAAACTTGCTGGGGACAAGAATTTTTTGCTACTCACGACCCTTGGTTACCGAAGGTAACACGAAAAAAATTATGAGTGCCCTGCTCTAACCGCTGAGCTAATGCCCCAATTACTTTTAAAAAAATTTTACGGAAATTGGGACAATCCCCGGTTAGGTGATGCCCCGCTTTTCCACAAGCTTTCACTTCAATACCCGGAAGCAGGGCAGAAACGAACCCTTCAACAGGCCAGAGATTTTCGCAGATTTCTCCTGAATTTGTCGATATTTCCTTAAAAGCCGCCATAAAAAAAGGCGGGCTCCCGAAGGAACCCGCCTAACCCCGTCAATGGTTAGTCGAGATATCCCTTCAGCTTTCGGCTTCTGGAAGGATGTCTCAACTTCCGCAGGGCCTTGGCCTCGATTTGGCGCACACGCTCGCGGGTCACCTTGAAGGTGTTTCCCACTTCCTCAAGCGTGTGGGGATATCCGTCGTTCAGCCCGAATCGCAGGCGCAATACCTCCGCCTCGCGCTCCTTGAGCGTTCCCAGGACTTTGGAAATCTGTTCCTGAAGCAGCACGAAGGCCGCCGCGTTGGCCGGGGAAATCACGTCTTTGTCTTCGATGAAATCGCCCAGATGGCTGTCCTTCTCCTCGCCGATGGGGGTTTCCAGCGAGATGGGCTCCTGGGCGATCTTGAGGATGGCCCTAACCTTTTCGACGGGCATTTCCAGGCGCTCGGCGATCTCGTCCGCGATGGGCTCTCTACCCAGTTCTTGAACCAGGTCCCTGGAAACCTTGATGGATTTGTTGATGGTCTCGATCATGTGCACCGGAATGCGGATGGTGCGCGCCTGGTCGGCAATGGCCCGGGTGATGGCCTGGCGGATCCACCAGGTGGCGTAGGTGGAAAACTTGTAGCCCCGGCGATACTCGAACTTTTCCACCGCGCGCATCAAGCCGATATTGCCCTCCTGGATCAGGTCGAGGAAGGGCAGTCCGCGGTTGGTGTATTTTTTCGCGATGGAAATGACCAGCCTCAGGTTGGCTTCCACCAGTTCCATGCGGGCCTGGTAGGCCTCGCGCTCGCCCACCCGGATACTGCGCATCATGACCTTGAGGTTTTCCCGGCCGGCCATGGCCTCCTTCTCCAGTTTCTTGATCTCAAGCCGCGCCTCGTTCCAGGCCCCGGCTGCCCGGCCGAAGTCATCCCCCTTGAGGGCGCTCTTCTTTTCCAGGGCCTTGAGTGCGGCTCCCTCCAGCCCGCCCTTCACGTAGGCGGTCAGCTTGATGTAGAGTTCGGGGGATAGCTTGAGCTGTTTTTCCTGCAGGTGCATCACGTGTTCCTGCTCCTCGACCGCCTCACCCTGGTCCCGCAGGCGGCTGATGAGGCGTTCCTTCACCTTCTTCAGGAACTGGCAGTCCTTGACCAGCCAGATGAGGTCGATGAGCTTGATGTCCAGTTGCTCGGCCAGGGTCTTGCGGAGTTCGACCCCCAGCGACTTCAGACCCACCTTGTGCTGAAGAACCTTGATCTGCCTTTCCATCGACTTGAGCTTGGAATGGTTTTTGCGGATTTTGGCGTAAATCTGTTTTTCCGGAACGCCCCCGGGCAGGTCGACGTAGGGGTCCAGGTCGATGGTTTCGTTGAGTGTCTTCTTTTTCTTGATAATGTCAGTGAAAAGGTTGTGCAGTTCCTGGAAGCCCAAGGCCGCGCCGAACACGGCTTTTTCCACCTTAAATTCGCCCGCCTCGATGCGCTTGGCGATGGCGATCTCCTGCTCGCGGGTAAGGAGGGGGATCCGCCCCATCTCGTGCAGGTACATCTTGACCGGGTCGCCCATGCGGGTTTCCACGCCCGCAGTCTCGAAAACCTTCTCGAATTCCTCGCCCTCGTCATCATCCTCGTCCTTCACGATGGCGCCAGGGGGGCTGTTGGCCGAGTCCTTCTCCTCGTCGGGAATCGTGGCGGCTTTTTCCTCCTGGTCCACGATCTTAATGTCGTTTTCGCCCAGCATTAGGAGAATGTCGTCGATTTCCTCCGAGGACACGACCTCTTCCGGCAGGATATCGTTGACCTGCTTATAGGTGATGTAGCCCTTTTCCTTCCCAACCTCGAGGATCTTGCTGACATGCTCGCTCTTGGGCTTGGGCGCTTGTGGCTTCATTTGGGCTCCACCTCTTGTTGGTATTGCTTCTTCACCAGGACCAGCTCCTGGGCCAGGGCCATCGATTCCTCGAGCCGCCCCGCCTTTTCCGCTTCCATCTGGCGGGCTTTCAGCTCCGCCAATCGTTTCTTACCGAATCGTTTCTTCAAGGCCGCCGCCAGGTCTCCCAGCATGGCCTCCCGCACGCCTTTCTTGGTGCGTTCCTCGATGCGTAAAAACGCCGGCTGCAGTTCCGGGATTTGGCCCAATTCCTTGACGGACCTTTCCCCCGCACACAATTGTTCGAACAGGCGCCGGAAGTTTTCGTCCTCGAAAACCTCGGGCGGCAATTCGTCCTTGGCCCAGGGAATGAAATCCCCGTTGTCCTCGTTCAACAGGACCAAAAACTCAGCTTCCAGCTGGTTGACATTCGGGCCCGGTTCCTTTTTAGGCTCGGGACTTCCTTCGGCTTTAAGGATCTGCGGCTCAGTCCCCGTCCTGCGGACACCCTTCTTGCGGGCTTCGTTCACCAGGGCCAGAAAATCCCGGTTATCCAGGCTCATTTCGCTCTCGACGGCGGCACAGGCCGACTGCACCTGGGTCTCCGTTCCCAGCCCCGCGATCACCGGAACCAATGGCGCCAACGCCCTCACCCGCTGTTCCACGGGCTGGCCCTGGGTCTTGCCCCGGATGGACGCCGCCCACCACCGGAAATAATCGGGCGCCTTTTGCATCAGGGCCGCCAGTTCCTCCGGCTTGTGTTTCTGGAGAAACTCGTCCGGGTCCTTGCCGTCCGGCATGACCATGACCCGTACTTGAAGCCCCGCCGAGGCGAGGGGCTCGTAGCTTCGGGCCACCGCCGCCTGTCCGGCCTCATCCGCGTCGTAGGAAAAAACAACTTCCTGGGTGTACCGTTTGAGAATCCGTCCATGTTGGGACGTCAGGGCCGTTCCCAAAGTGGCAACCGTATTCTCAAACCCGTGATGGTGGAGCGCCAGGACGTCGAAATAGCCTTCTACCACCGTCACGAAACCCTTTTGCCGGATGGATTCCCGGGCCGCCTCCAGCAGGTAAAGATTTTCCCCTTTTTTAAAGAGAAGCGTCTCCGGGGAATTTAGGTATTTGGGTCCCGGATCCTCTCCGAGCGCCCTCCCGCCAAAGCCGAGAATTTTATCATAGTTATTCTTGACCGGAAAGATGAGGCGATTCCTAAATTTATCGTAATAGCTGTTTTTTTCCTCGTTGTGGACGATCAGTCCCGCCGCTAGTAATTCTTCCTGCGAAAATCCGGCTTTTTGTCCGGCGATTTTTAGGATTTCCCAACCCGCAGGGGCATAACCGATCTTGAATTTCAGTGCGTCTTCCTTGTTAAATCCCCGGCCCTTGAAATATTCCCGGGCGGCCTGGCCCTCGGAGGAAAATAGTTTTTCCTGAAAAAACTTGCCGGCGATTTCGTTGAGTTCAAAGAGTCGTTCCCGCCGGCGGTCCCCTTCCCGGTCCTCTTCGCGTTCCTGGGGTTTGGGCAGCTCGATGTTGGCCTTTTCGGCCAGGAGCTTGAGAGCCTCGGGAAAGCTCAGGCGCTCCACCTCCATCAAAAAGGTGATTGCGTTGCCCCCCTTGCCGCAACCGAAGCAATGGAAGCTGTTGCGAGCGGGGGACACCATAAAGCTGGGGGATTTTTCGTTGTGGAAGGGGCAGAGGCCCTTGTAGCTGGAACCGGCTTTTTTTAACTGAACGTGCTCGCCCACCACTGCGACGATGTCGGTGGCGTCCTTGACCCGCTGGATGATTTCGTCAGAGTATTTCATTTAACCCCTAAACCATAAACCTAAAGCCAACAACCAACATAAATCCACATCCAACACTAAGCCACGAAGTCACAAAGAAAGACAAAACAAAGTCAGATATGATTTGGTTTTAAACCCGTTCTTTCCAATGTCCTTAGTGGCTTTGTGTCTTCGTGTTGGATTTTGCTGTTTGCCTTAGGTTTGTTTGAACTTGATCACCGTCACCCCGGCGCCACCCTGGTTCGGCTCGGCCAAGACGAAAGTCACGGCTGGGTGGGACACCGGTAAATGCTTGTGAATCGCCTCTTTCAGGGCACCGGTCCCCTTACCGTGGATGATACGAACGAAGGGAAGGCCCACCAAGAGGGCGTCATCGATGAATTTGTCGAGGATCGGCAAGGCCTGGTCGACCATTTTTCCCCGCACATCCAGTTCCAGTTTGCCCTTCTCGGCTATGGACTGGGAACTCATCACACCCGTGGCCTGGGGCCGGGGGATCGGCGCCGGCTTCAACTGATCCGTCATATGCCCCAGGTCGGAATACTTGCAGGATAGTTTGAGGCCGTTTTCCATCTGGATATCCGCTTCGGCCTTGTCGTCGTCGGCCGAGATCACCAGAACCTTGCATTTGCCTGGTTTGAAATGAACCGATTGGCCCGCCGTGAGTTCGCGGATTTCCAGGATGACCCTTTCCGGGCGGGGAGCGATGTTGCGAAGTTTCCGATTTACTTCCTCTTTGGCATTGCGGACCCGGTCCCTGTTGACCACGGGAGGGGGCGTTCCGGGTTTCTTTTCCACGCCCTGGATCAAGTGTTCCATTTGCCGCCGGGTGTTCTTGAGAAGGCCTTCGGCCTCGATCTGGGCCTCTTTCTTGATGCGTTTGGCCTCGTCCTTGATCTGCCGGCGGGCCGTTTCCAGTTCCGTTTCCATCCGTTTCACTTTTTCCCGGGTTCGTTCCGAATCGATGCGGGCTTTTTCCGCCAGTTGTTTCTCGAGGGCGAGCTTGGACAAAAGCTCGGATAAGTCGGCCTCCCCCGCAGGCAGGTGCGCCTTGGCCCTTTCCATGAGGGAATCAGGAAAGCCTATTTGCTTGGCCAGGGTGAAAGCGTAGGACCGGCCCGGCACGCCCGAAACAAGCTTGAAGGTCGGTCGGCCCGAGACTTCGTCCAAAAGCATCGCCGCGTTGGCCATCCCCTGCTCTTCCTGGGTTAAAAGCTTCAGGATGGGTTGGTGGGTGTTGCCCAGTACGAAAGCGCCCTTTTCTCTAAAACTTTCCAGGCAGGCCAGCCCCAGGGCCCCGCCCTCGAGCGGGTCTGTGCCCGCACCCAGCTCATCTAAAAGGAAAAGGCAGGGAGGTTCGGCGTGGTCGAGCATTCGCTTCAGAGCTGTGAGTTTGGCGGCGTAAGTGCTCAGGTGATCGGCTAGGCTCTGGCCGTCGGTAAGGTCCGTGTCGAAATGTTTGAACAGGGGGATGGTGCTCTGGCCCGAGGCGATCACCGGCATTCCGCTCAAGGCCATGGCGCAGGTCAACCCCAGGGTCTTCAGGCCCACGGTTTTTCCTCCCGCGTTGGGCCCCGAAACCAGGATGATGCGAACCTTCTCCGCGTATTCCAGGTCCAGGGGAACGACCTTCCCGCGGAATTTTTCGCCCGCTTCCATCGAAAGCAGGGGATGCCGGGCGTTCTTGAGAACCAGGGGGGCGGCGGAGTCGGGAGTCAAAAACTGGGCGTCAAACAAGGAAGCGAACATGGCCAGGGCCGAATGACAGTCGATTTCGTCGCAGACCCGCAGGGTGGTTTTTAAATCCTGGGCCGCCGCGACGACTTTTTGGGTCAATTCCCGCAAAAGGCGCCGGACCTCCTCTTCCTCCCGTAGGAGAATTTCCTTTACCCGGTTATTGTTCTCAACCGTTGCCTGGGGTTCGATAAAAAGTGTGGAACCGGAGGCTGAAACCCCATGGACAAAACCCGGAACGAGACTTTGGCGCTCGCGCTTGACCGGCACGACCATTCGCCCTTCCCGCTCGGTGACCAGGCGGTCCTGGAAGATCGTTTCCGACTCGGCCTGTTGGAGGAAGCCCTGGAAAAACTGTTGGATTTCCGCCCTTAAGTTTCTTACCTGGTCCCTCAGGCTTTTCAGCTCCGGGGAGGCCTCATCCAGCACTTCTCCCTTCGGGGAAACCTGGGACCGAATGAGTTCCTTTAGTTCAGGTTGGGCATTCAGGCGCGTGAGCCATTCTTGAAAGGAAGCCGGAATTCCCCTTTCAGGTGAAAGATACCGGCGCAGTTTCGTGACGCCCTCGAGAAAATCAGCGAGGGAGGAAAGTTCTTCCCCTGAAAACACTTGCCCTTGGGTTTGGGCCGCCTCGAAAGCCTTGTGAAACCCCTGGGAATCGGGGATGGAAGGAGGAGCGTCCTTGATGATGTGTTGTTCCAAGTCCTTGGTTTTGACAAGCCGTTCGCTGATCGGAGGGGCGTCCGCCAGGGGCCGGAGGGCCAGTAGGGTGGTTTTTCCGGATGGGGTTTGGCAGCCCAAGGACAGTTCGCGCAAGAGGGCTGGAAATTCCATCGCCTCCAAAAAATGATGCATGGCTTTTTCAGATGCTGAGTGGCTCATATCAGGTTCCTTGTCGGCTTTTAGATTGTTTCTTTTTCTTGCCCGGAGAAGGCCGGTCCAAACCCGCTTTAACGGATAGGTAGTCTGTCCCCTCTAGGTAAAACCGTAAAGGCAAATCCGAACCCTTCGTAATACCGATTCGGGTGGTAACGCCAATTTTTCCTTTACGTTCAGTCTGCCGCAAATAAAGCGGTTTACGGCAAAGGTCAGTTCCGTTGTGGACCTGGGTGAGACCGAGGGCCTGGACCAGTTTTCCCGGGCCGTTGGTCAGGGTTTTTTCGCCCGGGTTTAAATGTCCCCGGCGCCTGGCCATGAGTTCCTCGCCCGCGATCGGCTCCAGGGCCCGGATTAACACCGCGCCCGGGACGCCTTCTTTTTCGGTGACGACGTTGAAGAGGAAATGGTTTCCATAGCAGAAATAAACATAGGCCCGGCCCGGGAGACCGAACATGATCCGGTTGCGGGGAGTCAGTCCACGGGCCGCGTGGCAGCCTGGATCGTTCTTGGGAAGGTAGGCTTCCACTTCCACGATCCGACCGGAGACGGTTCCTTCGGGGGTTTCATGCAGGAGGGTCTGGCCCACTAAATCGCGGGCGACTCGGACGGTGGGGCGGGAGTAAAAAGATGGGGGTAAAATCATCGGCATCCTAAGGTACTGTTCGGCCTTTTTTAGGGCGAACAGCGGGACGGTCTTATTCAGAACCAACCCTGTGGTATCCCCCCTCCGCCCAAAGACGGAGAAGGTTTAGAATCAGCCTAACTTCGCCTTCACAAGCCCGCTAACCTTGCCCATATCCGCTTTACCCTTGAGTTTGGGTGTCAGCCATCCCATCACCTTACCCATGTCCTTGGGTCCGGCGGCTCCGGTGGCCTTCACCGCTTCCTCCACCAGTCGGGCGACTTCCACCTCGGTCATGGCGGCGGGTAGGTAGGTTTCGATCAATGTTAATTCGGCTTTTTCGCTGGCAGCGGATTCGGCGCGTCCGCCCTTCTCGAACCCCTCGATGGATTCCTTCCGCTGTTTGGCCTGTTTGCCCAGCACCTCGATCACGTCGTCGTCGTTCAGCTCGCGCTTCAGGTCGACTTCCTTGTATTTGATCGCGGACTTGAGCATGCGCAGGGCCGAGACGACGGCCTCGTTCTTGGCCTTCATGGCCGTGATAAGATCGGCATTGATCTTGTCGAATAGGGGGGATGCCATCGGCTGCCTCCAAAACTCAGGAAAAAATAGGATTCTCGGGGAAAAAAGAAGGGCCCGACCTTAAAAAAAGTCGGACCCTCGGGTGATTAATCGTTGCGGAACTTCATGGCACGGCGCCGGGCCTTTTTACGGGCGGCGGCTTCGCGCTTTTTACGGCGCTCGCTGGGTTTCTCGTAGAACTCACGCTTCTTCATTTCCGAGATTAACCCCGAGTTTTGAACAACCTTCTTGAAACGCTTGAGGGCGTTCTCGATGGGTTCATTTTCTTCCAGTCTGACTTCGACCACTTGGGTCACGCTCCCCTCTATGGGTGGAATGGCCGTAAGGGTTTAAAAGGCCTCACGGGAGAGAGGAGTCTAATAGTGGAGGGGGGGGTGCGTCAAGGAAAGAGCCGGTTGCGAATCCCAGTCAAATTGAGGCTTTCATCGGGTTGTTGTCACTAATTCCCCAAGCCCCAAGGGGATGAAGGGCAGGAAAAGAAACTTCTTAATAAAGACCGTTCACCCCGGAGGCCAGGTCATAAAACGCCCGCCCAAAAGATGAAGATGAAGGTGATACACCGTTTGGCCGCCGTTATCGCCCACATTCACGACCAGGCGGTAGCCCTCGCGTAATCCCAGCTCTTCAGCCACCTTTTTCCCCGTCTCGGCCAAGTAGGAAAGGATGTGATCACCCGCCGGAACATCCGCAAGCGTGTCGTAATGAGTCTTAGGGATGAGAAGAACATGAACCGGCGCGGCGGGCCGGATATCGTTGAAAGCGAGAACCTTATCGTCCTCATAAACCATCGTGGCTGGAATCTCATGCTGAATGATTTTGCAAAAGGTGCACAGCTTCGACATAGCGCCTCCTTGCGAAGAATAGGGAACGGACCAAACTTTCATTAGAAGTTTATTGCTTTACCTGGTTCTTTGCCATCTTTTTGAAGTCATTTCGACGGGTGATAAAGATGAACGGCCATATCCTCGTCCATGTAATCCCGAAGGATTCGGAAATTACCGTCCGTCCAAAGCGCGGCGCGGCGTTCCAGTTCGAAGGGGTCGGCATAAAAAAGGTCCTCATCCCCCCAGCCCTGGCCGGATGCCAGGATATTGAAAGCGACGCCTTTCCGCGCTGTGCGAAGGGAGAGCGCGACCATGTCCTCGATCCAGGCCCAGTTGTCCTTGACCTTGTGATTGAAAACCCCGTTGATCAGGATGTAGTCCCAGCTTCGGTCGGGGGGCTGGTCGAGAAAATCCCTTTTTTCGAAATGGACACCCGGAAACCTTTTCTTCGCGCCCCGCACCATGAACCCCAGGATGTCATAGCCCGTGTATTCGCCCTCCCAACCCTGGCTTTTCAGGAACCCATAGAGGCAACCCAGGCCGCAGCCCAGGTCCAGTATTTTCTGGTCCGTCATGTCCCCGATTTTCAAAAGAGACGCGAAGCGCAGCTCCTGGTTGCGCCGGGACCGCCAGCCTACCCGGCGTTCCGGCAGGTCGTGTTCCAGGGCCCGCTTGCGGTAAAAATACCACATGTAAAGGCGGTCAAAAAAACTGACCGAATCAGATTTTTTCGCCAAACGCCGCCCCTTCCCCGAACCCGGTCACCCTCAGGCGTACTTCCTTGCCCAGCCAGTCTGCGGACTTCGCGAAAACAACCCGCAATCCCTGGTCCGTCAAGCCGGAGAAGTTTTGATCGTCATACCGCTCGGCGATCACCCTCACTTCTTTCTCCAGAGCCTTTCGGGCCGCCTTTTCAAGACATTGGTTTTTCAAAGTTTTCAGCCGACCCATTCGGTCGTGGAGCGTCTTGGAATCCACCTTGGGAGTCAATCCCTCGCCCGGGGTATCGGGTCGGTCCGAATAGGGAAAGGGATGAAAATCGATATAGTCCATCACCTCAATGGCATGGAGCGTGTTTTGAAAAGCTTCTTCGGTTTCGCCTGGAAAACCGGCCAGGATGTCCCCGGTCAAACCCAGTTGGGGCGCGGCCCGCCGGGCCTTTTCCAACGTCTGTTGATATCGTTCCAACGTATAGGGGCGTCTCATCGCCTTGAGGATCCCCTCGTCCCCGCTTTGAAGGGGCAGATGCAAGTGCGGACATAAGCCTGATTCGTCTTTCCAGAGCGGCAAGAGGGCATCCTCAAAGTCAGCCACCGCGTAGGAGGAAAGCCGCACCCTGCGAATGCCGGGAATCTTCAGCAAATTCTGGATCACGGGAGCCAATCTGGGTTCGGAGGTTTTCATCCCCCAATCCCGCCCATATGAGGAAAGTTGGATTCCGGCCAAGACCAGTTCCTTCACACCCCGCTCGGCGAGCCTACGGCCCTCGGCCAAAATTTCCTCCTGGGGCCGGGAAACCATTTCTCCCCTCACCCTGGGGATCAGGCAGAAGGAACAGCCGAAATGGCAGCCATCCTGCACCTTGACCGTGGCCCTCTGGTGACCGTCAAAACGGGTGATGCCCCCGCCCCATGGGTCCTTTGATCCGATAACATTCAACCCCACACCGCCAAACCCGGGTTTGGCTTGGCGAATCTTATATAGAAGAGAAGCCTTATCCGAATTGGACACCACCAGATCCACTCCCGGGAGGGAGGCCACTTCTTCTGGACGATCCGTGGCCAGGCAACCCGTGACTACCACGAACGATTCGGGGTTTTGAGCCTTGGCCCGGCGAACGAGCAGCCGTCCCTCCGCGTCAGCCGCGGCTGTGACGGTGCACGTATTGATGACATAAACGTCCGCCCTGTCGTGGAAAGGGACCGACAGGAAAGAAGCTTCCTCAAGCCGTTCTTTAAGAACCTGGGTGTCGTATTGATTCACCCGGCAGCCAAGGGTGGTAAACGCGATTTTGGATTGTTCGAGGTTGGGTTGGGTCATTTTGGGGCCGGGCGGAAGTTTACCAGTTCGGGTGAAAAATGCAAACTTTCGGGTTTAGCGGTACAGGGCGAGTACTTCCTTCAAGAATTTCGAGACTTCCCCTATCTCGGCGTCGGTGATTTTGTGGCCCATGGGTATATTCTTGATAAAGGGATGATAACCAGCTTTCCTCAAAGCTTTCGCGGTGGAAAGGCCCATTTGCTCCTGCACGACAGGATCTTCAGTTCCCTGCATGAGAAATATGGGGGTTTTCTTGTTGGCCTTGGGATGGGCCAATGCTTTTTCAGGTTCTCCGATATACCCGCTCAGTGAAACGATGGCTTTCACATTTCCGTCGTAATTTAACCCAGCCTCCAAAGCCATGACCGCGCCCTGGGAAAAACCGATCAGGATAATGGGCCGTGAATCCTTGGCCGAACCGGGTCTGGATAAATCCGAAGGTTCTTTCGAATACCGATCCATCACCTCAAATAAACAATCCCGGCTGGTTTCAATGTCCTTGCGGCTGTGGGTAAACCGATCGTACCAGGCATAGGCGCCGGAGGCGCGAAAAGGACCGTCGGGCAATACATACCGGCATGGCGGCAGTTGGAGACGGCCGCAAAGATAGAGCATGCTCTGGCCTGTCGCTCCGGTACCGTGGAGGATGACCACAATCGGCGCGCCGGACGGAAGATCGGCGGGACCGGCCACCGTACAGTTGAGCTTCGAGAGCGTATAGGATAAAGGAGAACTTCCTGCCAGGGCGGGCGAAATACAAAAAAGGACGGCCAACGCCGTCAAAAGAAGTTTTGTCCGAGATTGTTCGGCCACGCGTCCCTCCCGGCGTTTATTTTTGTCAAAGGAAAGCGCGTGAAGTCCGGGAATCAAAGGGTCTCCAGGATTTTCACTCAAAGGGGGAATTAATTGTCGGCAGAAGCGGGAACCTTTGAGACGGGGGGATGGACCTCCCCCAGGGTGATATCCAACGGCGCTACGACCGCAAGACGGTAGGAATAGGCTGAAAACTGGTCCATGAAATGAACCCGGAATTCGGCCTCAAAGAGCGCTTCCCCTTCCAGAGGGAAATCCCTTCGGGCCCCGAGCTCGACGTAAACCCTGTCCGACCGAACGAAATTATGGATTTGCTCGATCGTCGTGGAATCCGGGTCGCTATAGGACATGTAGTTGGCGTCACCTTCTTGGGAGTAGAAGTTCTCCCCCTCCCATCCGATCCCAAACAGGTCAAGAAAAGGGTCCGGCTTGACCGAGATCTTCAGGTAGCCGCCCCCGCCCCACTTGGTGTCAGCCGTGTCTCCGTTCATGAGAAGCCCGCTGGCGATGCCGAACAGGGAAAGATCCGTCTCCCCCATCAGCCCCGGGAGACGCCACCGGAATCCCCCGGCCGGCACCCAGTTGTTTACCATGTTGATAAAATACTGCTGGCCCCCGTCATGAAACCCGTGGAATTGTTCCTCGAAACTGAAATTATCCGACAAGGGTTGGCTCAAGACTCCGCCGTAATCAAAAGATTCGGGCTGGGTCGGGGTGTTCAACTGGTGCCAATCAAGAAATAAATCGCATCTAAACCCGGGATCATCCTCGATCCATTGGAACCCGTATTCCACGGGGCGGATAAATTCAAGGAGGGTCACCTCCAGGGGTTCGAGAAACCCGTGCAAGTTTCGGTTGACGAGTGTTCCCATGATGAGTTGGGTTCCCCCTTCCCGGTACTGGAAGGAAAGGATGGGTTTCACGTCGACCGCCGGGTCTATCACGCTCTGGCTTCTAAAATCGCCAAACACACCCGCTTGAAGGAAGTCCCTCTTTCCAAGCGCCGCCTCCAGAAAACTCTTTCCCTGTTGTCCCAGGATGGTTTCACCCGTTCGATAAGGCTCAAAAAACTCAGTGTTGTCCCCATAAAACGTGAATTCGTTTTTCCAAGTAACCTCTCCCGCAAATGCGGAGGATAGGGGCGCCAAATTCACGAGGAACCCCAGCATTAAAAGATGTTTTCTCAAAATCAAATTTTCACCTCAAAAAAAAACGGGGGCCGAAGGCCCCCGTGATGTGATACAAATCGGTTAGGTTTTATCAGAACGCGAAGCTGACGTTCAAGCCCCCATAGATTCCACTAAAATCCAGGTCCAGGGGAACGGTACTGACGGTCGGTGCGTACAGGTTGCTGTTGCCAACGTCGCCGTTGTTCTGGTTGATGACCAGGTTGCCCATCTTGTTTTTGAAGTTGGTGGCGTCCAGGTACTTGTACCCGATGTAGGGGCCGAAGGCCAGCGACCGGGACAGGATGAAATTGGCTCCGAGGACGGCGTGGCCGCCAAAAGACACGGTGGTGTAATCGCCCTCGCCCGCCACATCGCTGCTGGAGGGGTCTTCGCCGACCAGCAAGTTGTCGCTGATATGCTTGATGGACTTTTTAAACGTCAAGCTCACAGGGGATACGTCCGCGCCCGCGCCGAAATAGGCCTTCACGGTGGGGTCCCCGAAGAGAAGCTTGAAACCCAGGCTTCCGGTAAAGATCGAGGTGGTGTAGTTGAGGGTGTAATATTCGTCGTTGGCTTGGGTCACCGTCATGTTCGGGTCCGTCGGGTCTATGGGGTTCAACTGGGTCCATGTGTAGGAGAGGGTTCCCACCGGCAGGTAGGTACCGCTGAAATCCAGTTCGATATTGGGGTTGACCTGGACGAAAAACTCGGCCGTGGGAAGGGGAAGCAGGCTGGGAGTCACCCCGGTAAGGGAAACACTCTGCGCTTTAGCTACAGCCAGGGTGATCTGGGTGGGATCGGAAAGGATGTAATCCATTCCCAAGCCAAAGTCAAAACCGAACATGACCTTGTTCTTGCGAGGCGGAATCCGCAGGCCGGTCGCTTCCGAATACTTGGATAGTTGGTCGTCCACCCAGAGGGCGTCGTCATCGGACAGGTTGGCCTTGATCTTTTCTGCGGTGGCACGGACCGAGGCGTTGGGCTGTTTCATGTCGGCAACGCCCATGTAAAGGGCCCCGTACTTTTGCTGGTTGGCCATGTAATAGCTATAGCCCAAATAATAGAAGGGCTTGTAATCGCGGGGGGTCTGGCGGGTAGCCTGTTGGAAATAGGGGATGGCCGCGGCGTATTGCCGGGCCTGGAAATATTTCATGCCCATGGCCAGGGAAGGATTCACGGGTGTCGGGCGGGCGGCCGGCAAGCCCATCCCGTAACCGGGGGTGGCTGCCTGGGCCTGGAGGCTTTGGATCAACTGGCCCAACTGGGGGTTGGGGCTGAGCTGGTAAGCCCTCTGGTAATAGGCCAGGGCATATGGCTTGTTCCCCAGGGCATAATAGCAATTGGCGATTCCCTGATAGGCGGGAGCGTAATTGGGATTGGTTTTAACCACTGCCGCGTAGTATTGGATGGACTGATTGAAGTTATGGGACGTGTAAAGTTGATTAGCGGCCGCGAAATACTGTCCGGCGGAAGTAGCCTGGGCGTTCAAGCTGAGGGGGATCCCCGTCATCACCGCCAAAGCCAGAAGCTGCCAAACGCCTTTCCTTAAACCGAACATTGCCGCCTCCAAAATTGAGCAAGGGTATCGCCAGAAACGCAAATCAGACAAAGGCGGGATTCATTATAAAGTGATTTAAAAACCCGTCTAGAAAAATGATTTTATTCGCTCGAGAGAAAGCGCTTAAGCCTGAAAGGCCATTTTCAACCCCTTCAATGGGTTGCGGGGGCAACAGGAGCCTCTACCTCCCGTGCTCCCTCCTGAGGTTCCTCAATGAATGCCTGGGGATAAATGTTGACTTGTTTTTTATATTCCGCTTTAACGCGTTCCACAAAAGTTTCCGCTTCCGCAGCCCGAACCAGGCACACGACCGGTCCCCCCCAGCCAATCCCCGCCATGCGAGAACCCAGACAGCCTGCCTGCCGGCGGATCACGGCCGTCAGGATGTCCACTTCCTGGCAGGTGGCTTTCATTTTCTCAGCCAGGGAATCGTGCGATTCACTCATCAACTGTCCAAACCCGGCGTAGTCCCCCTTGGCCAGCAGATCCTTGCCCTTGCGGACCCTCTGGTTCTCGTAAATCACGTGGTCCAGTCTTTTACGCAAAAGAATGTCGATCTTTTTACGCGCGTCTTCATATAGATCCGCCGGGACGTCCCGAAGGGAGATGATCTTTGGCACATGTTTGCGGATCTCAAGCAAAAGCTGGTTGAAAAGGTCGAGTCGTTTCTTGAATTCCTCGTCCCTTTCCTTTTTGCGCACCCCGCTATCGATGACCACCAGTTTGAAACGGCTTCCGTCGAAAGGCGCGTACTCGGGCTTGAAGGTGCGGGCGTCGAAAAGGACCACCTGATCCTTCTTGGCGAACTTGATGGCGTAGGGGGTGGAATAATCGCCCCGCAGGCCCATGAACTGGGTTTCCACGCGCTGGCACAGCTTGACCAGGGTGGCGTCATCCAACGGGTTGTTTCCAAGCGCGTTACAGGCCACGCCCGTGGCCACCTCAATGGCGGAGGAAATGCCCTGGTTGACGTCCTCGGCCATGTCCGAATGGAGTACCATCTGGATGCCCTCGACCTTGCGGCCCGTGCGCTCGTAGAGGTAAACCACGCCCTTGGGATAATTTGCCCAGCCGTCGGCCCGGTCAAACTTAAGGGTGGCGAGGTTGGCCTTGATTTTTTCGTCATACTTGAGGGAATGAAAAACGGCCATCTTATCGTTGCGGCGCTGGGCCGCCACCACCATGAACCGGTTGCCCGCGGCCAGGAGCGAATAGCCGTCCACCGCTTCGGTGTATTCCCCTCCCAATAAAGCGATGCGGGTGGGGGCCGCGACCAAGGTGACCTTTCGCCCCCCGTCCCCATATTGGTGAACAAAGGTCGAGTAAGCTTTTTTGATTAGGTCTTCCAACGGCATGGGGTTCCTCTTTCAATCCGCCCTTTCCAAGGGTGCGGGGTTTATTTCACAAGCAGCAAGTAATAAAACAAAACCGGGGCGTTGAACAACAAGCTGTCCACACGGTCAAACACTCCCCCATGGCCCGGGAAAAAAGACCCGGAGTCCTTGGCGGTAAGGCTTCGCTTCATCATCGATTCCACCAGGTCGCCCAGTTGGCCAAAAAGGGACAAGAGCAGGGTCAGCGCGGCCACGTCGGCCAAAGAGTAAAGCTCGGCATAGAAGGGCACGAAATGGCGCAACAACCCCAAACCGCAAGCGGTCAAGAGCACCCCCCCGGCCACCCCTTCCCAGCTTTTCTTGGGAGACGCCAGGGGCGCCAGGAGGTGCTTGCCCCAGAACGATCCGGCGAAAAAACCGCCCGTGTCGTAGGCCCAGGTGGCGATGTAAAGCCAGAGCAGGTGCCAGGCGCCCTGGGGCATTTCCCGGAGGCGGAAAACATAACCCGTGAGCACTCCGAAGTAAGCCGCCCCAAAAAAGGTCACGCTCACCGAGACCACCATTTCCTTTAAGGGGCGCGCCGAGCCCAGGAAGGATAGGCACAACATCATCAGGGCGATCAGGAAGGAACCCCGGCCGTCCCAATCCACCCAGGGCCGAAGGACCCAGGGGGAAAGCGCCACCGCGAGGGATATGATCCCCGCAAGCTTCAGGGGGGCCAATCCGTGCAGTTCGCAAAGGGTCAAAAATTCCCAAAGCCCCAGGAGGATCACCCCGAAGGTCAAAAGCCGGAAGGGTAAGGTTTGTTCCCAAAAAGTCAGGTAAAGCAGCAGAGGTATGGCGACGGCGGCCACAAGGAACCGCTTCGTCAGCGAGCCCATGAAGTCACGCTCCCGATGACGCTTTGCACCCCGCCAAACCGGCGCTTGCGGCCTTGGAAATCCCGCAGGGCCGCCACGAAATGGCGGGTGCGGAAATCGGGCCAGAGGGTCTTGGTAATGTGCAGTTCCGAATAGGCGATTTCCCAGAGAAGGAAGTTCGAGATCCGCTTTTCCCCGCTGGTCCGGATCAGCAGGTCCACTTCGGGCAGACGGGCGGTCGAAAGGGATTGGGTGATGTGCGATTCCTTGATCGAATTCGGCGAGAGTTTCCCTGTTTTCACCTGGCGGCAAATGTTCTTCACGGCCTTCACCAGGTCGGCCCGGCCGCTGTAGGAAAGGGCCAAAACGAGGGTCAAACCCGTCCCCCCGGACGTGGCCTGGATGGCCCGATCCAGTTCGGTCTGGATTTCCTTCGGCAAGTCTTCCCGGTTCCCGATGGTGGCCAGCCGCACGTTGTTGGCTTTGAGTTCTTCCACTTCATTTCGCAGGTACTGTTTCAGGAGCTGCATCAGCAGGGCTACTTCCCGGGGGGGCCGCTTCCAGTTCTCGGTGGAAAAGGCGTAGAGGGTCAAGACTTCCAACCCCAGTTCGCCGGCCACCCGCACGATTTCGCGGATCGAATGGGCCCCGGCCCGATGTCCCGCGATGCGGGGAAGGTGGCGTTTCTTGGCCCAACGCCCGTTACCATCCATGATGATGGCGACGTGGCGGGGCAGGTGGGGCTTCAGGCGGTATCGCTTGAGGTATTCAACGATCATAAGAAGGGCGGTCTAGCTCCCATGAGTTTGCAGGAGTTTCTCCCCGCCCGAAAGGGGCGAGTGGTGGAGCTACGGGCTTGCCCGTAGCTCCACGAAGTCCAAGCTTCGCTTGACTTTAAAACTCGAGGATTTCTTTTTCTTTGTGCTCCCGCAGGGTGTTGATTTCCTGCGTGTAGGCGTCGGTCATCTTCTGCACCCGGTCCTGAAACTTCTTGACCTCGTCTTCCGAGTGGGTCTTGTCTTTTTTCACTTGGTCCAAGTGTTTATTGGCTTCCTGACGGATCGACCGGATGGCCACGCGGCCGTCCTCGGCGTGCTTGTGGACCATCTTGACGAATTCTTTGCGGCGCTCCGCGGTCAGGGGGGGAATGTTGATGCGAATGATCTTCCCGTCATTGTTGGGGTTCAAACCCAGGTCGCTTTTCAAAATGGCTTTCTCGATCTCCGGAAGGGCCTGGGCGTCCCAGGGTTTCATTTCGATCGTCCGCGCGTCGGGGATGGAGATGCCGGCCACCTGATTGAGGGGCACGAAGCTTCCGTAATACTCGACCTTGATGTTTTCCACCAGGCTCGTGGAGGCCCGGCCCGTGCGCACGGAGGAAAACTCCCGTTTGGTGGCCTCGATGGCCTTTTTCATCTTCGAATCGGTATCGTTGAGGATCTGGTTCGCGTCCACAGGCTTACTCCTTCCCTTGAATGGCCCCTAAAGGTTTTCAGCGTTAGGCCCAAGCGAAAACTTCAATTCGAGATTAGACGGTCAGCTTTTAACCGTCGTCCCGATGGGTTCCCCATAGATGGCCCGCCGGATATTGCCCGGACGGTGCAGGTCGAACACGACGATGCGAAGTTTGTTGTCCATGCAAAGACTAAGAGCGGTGGTGTCCATGACCTTGAGCCGGCGGTTGATGGCGTCGATATAGGTAAGGGTCTTGAACCGGACGGCCTTGGGGTCCTTTTTGGGGTCCGCGCTATAGATACCGTCCACGTTGGTGGCTTTTAGGATGCAGTCGGCTCCGATTTCGATGGCCCGCAGGGCCGCGGCCGTGTCGGTGGTGAAATAGGGGTTTCCCGTGCCGGCGGCGAAGATGACGATGCGGCCTTTTTCCAGGTGGCGCAGGGCCCGGCGGCGGATGTAGGGTTCGGCGACCTTGGACATTTCAATCGCGCTTTGGACCCGGGTGGTGGCTCCCAGTTTTTCCAGGGCGTTCTGGAGGGCCAGGGCGTTGATGAGGGTGCCCAGCATTCCCATGTAGTCGCTGGAAACACGGTCCATGCCCATGCGTTCCCCGTCGGCGCCGCGGTAGATGTTGCCCCCGCCGATGACCAGGGCCATTTCCACGCCGCTTTTCCAGACGTCGTAAATTTCCCGGGCAATGGAACCGACCACCTTTTCGTCAATCCGGTGCTCCCGGCTGCTGCCGGCCAAAGCTTCCCCGGAAACCTTCAGCAACACCCGCTTGAAGGCGGGCTTGGCTTTTTTCAGCCGGGGAGTTTTTGACGCCATGGGCCAATTCCTCCTTAGTTTCAGGAAAGGTCGTTCAGGTTAGGGTTTTATTCGCCCAACTGCAGGCGGGAGAAGCGCTTCACGATTACGTTTTCACCCAGCTTGGCGGCGACTTCCGTTACTAATTGGCGCACGCTTTTCTTGGGCTCGCGGATATAGGGTTGTTCCATCAGGCATACGATCTTGTAGTAGCTTTCGATTTTGCCCTCGGCGATTTTTTGCTGGACGGCTTCGGGCTTTCCCGAGCTTTTCGCCTCGGCCAGGTAGATGGCCTTTTCCTGCTCGACTTCGGCGGCCGGAACCTCTTCCTTCGACACGTACTTGGGGGAGGAGGCGGCCACCTGCATGGCCAGTTCCTTGCCCAACCCCTGGAAATCGTCAGTCTTGGCCACGAAATCGGTCTCGCAATTCACCTCGACCAGGACTCCCACTTTACCACCATGCACGTAGCTGGCGATGACGCCCTGGTTGGCGCTCCGGCCCGACCGCTTGGCCACCTGGGACATGCCTTTTTCCCTCAACCAAACCGCGGCCTTCTCGAAATCGCCCTGGGTTTCGGCCAAGGCCTTCTTGCAATCCATCATTCCCGCCCCGGTCTTTTCCCGGAGCTCTTTCACGGCGTTTGCGGTGATTTCCATCTTTGGGTTCCCTTGTCTTTCTATCTACCTACTATAAATATGGTTGGTTTTGCTAACGGCTCAGCGTCAATACCAATCGGCTTATTTTTGGGGTTTGTCGTCCCGGACACGCTTGGTGCGGATACGCTCCACCTTCTCGTTGGCCAATTCGTCCGCCAGGGTGGATACGGTGACCGCGTCACCGGCCAGATGCGTCACGCTGCCCACCAAAAGCTCCGCGGCATCGGGAGTCGGCTTTTCCTCTGCGACTTCTTCCTCGACCACTTCGGTAGTTTCGGGGGTTTCCACAACCGCCACAGCGGCCTCGGAGGCTGCCGCCGCAGCCAGCATTTCCTCGCCCACTTCCCCGCCTCCCACAGCCCCGTCGGCCGTGACTTCCCGACCTTCCAGTTCCTTGGCCCGGCCTTCCAGGATGGCGCTGGCCATCACGGACGTCATGAGCTTGACCGCGCGGATGGCGTCGTCATTGCCCGGGATTACCACATCCACCTCGCTCGGGTCGCAGTTGGTATCGACCACCGCGATAACCGGAATGCCCAACTTGCGGGCTTCCTGAACGGCAATGTGTTCTTTTTTCGTGTCGATGACGAAAATGGCGCCGGGAAGCTTGTTGACGTTCTTGATTCCGCCCAGGGACCGCTCCAGCTTCATCTTGTCCTTGCTCAATCCGGCCTGTTCCTTCTTGGAACGGGCGTTCATCTCTGCCTCGGAAATACTTTCCAGTTCCTTCAGGTATCCGATGGATTTCTTGATGGTGGTGAAATTGGTGAGCATGCCGCCCAGCCAGCGGTAGTTGACGTAAGGCATGCCGCAGCGGTCGGCTTCTTCTTTAATCGCGTCCTGGGCCTGTTTTTTCGTGCCCACGAACACGATGGACTCGCCGGAAGCGGCCAGGTCCTTCACGAACTGGTAGGCTTCCTTGAGTTTCTTGACGGTTTTTTGGAGGTCGATAATGTGAATCCCGTTGCGCTCGCCGAAAATGAAGGCGGCCATCTTGGGATTCCAACGGCGGGTCTGGTGGCCGAAATGGACACCGGCTTCCAACAATTGCTTCATCGAAACAGACATCATGGTGCGACTCCTTTAGTTGTTCCGCCGCTTTTTCATCTCTATATAAGAGAGGCTTTCTCCATCCCGGTGAAGGGACACTCGAAAGCGTTCAGAAAAAGCGTGAGAAATAGGCCGGAAACGGGTGTTTCCAGGCGCCTGCTTTCAGTGACATTAAGCCCTAAAAGCCGTCAATTTATAGCACAGGTCGTCCAATAATCACAGGCTTTGTTTGTAACGTTTCAACCGGATAATTACGGGGCGGGGTGGGGTCCCAGGGTAAAAACCATTGATTTCCCGTAAACCAGGTCGTTGTGCCGGATGAAATGTTCATGGCTGGACGCCCCATCCAGCAGTTGGGATTGGACATAAACATTCTGGCTGGAATTGTTGATGGTCTTCAGGCTCAGGTTTCCCCCCGAATAGTAGGTTTTGTTCAGGTTCACTTTGACTTCCTTAAAGATGGGACACGACAGGGCATAAATCCCGCTTCCCGGGCAAAGGGGATAAAAGCCCAGGGAGGAAAAAACCAACCAGGCCGACAGGCTGCCGCCCTCGTCGTTACCGGGCAAGCCCTCCGGTCCAAGGGTGAAGTTTTTTTCCGCCAGGGACCTAACCAAGGCCTGGGTCCGCCAGGCTTGGCCCGGCAGGGCGTCAAACAAGTAGGGATCCAGCCAGTCGGCGGCCTTCCCCGCGTCGTAATGTCCCTCCTTGAAAATCTCCTGGAGTTTGGCGCCGAAGGCCTCATCTCCCCCCATCAGCATGCTGAGCCCATCTAAATCCTGGGGCACGTTAAAAAGATATTGCCAGGCGCTTCCCTCCACGTACCCGGGCCCGCCGCTCCCTTCCCAGGTGTGGTCACAACAGGAAGTTCCGGGGTCAAAGGGCGTGAGATAGCTTCCATCTTTCATCTTGGGCCGGAGAAACCCCGTGTCCGGATCGTACAGGTTGCGGTAGAGGCCCGAATAATGGATGAAGTCGTCGTGTTCCTTCACGTGCCCCAGGGCCCTTGCCATCTGGGCCAGGCACCAGAAGTCGTACGAATAATCCAGGGTCATGGAAACCGAACCCCAAACCCAATCTCCGCTATCGTCATCCTTGGGGATATACCCGAATTGGAATAGGGAATTTAAGCCCCCATAGAGCTTGTTTCCCTCGGGCCGCAAACTTTTCACCATGGCGGCAAAGGCTTCCTCCGGGTCATACCCCCTCATGCCTTTCAGGTAGGCGTCGGTCAAGACCGGAATGGCCGGGCTTCCCACCATGACCCCCGTTTCATTTCCGGCCAGTTCCCATCGGGGAAGCCACTCTCCCTCTTCCGTCATGGAAACCAAACTCTTCACCATGTCCTGTTCCCGTTCGGGATAAAAGAGGGCGAGAAGGGGATGCAGGGCCCGGTAGGAATACCAGAGAGGAAACACTGAATAACGGATTCCGCCCTGGGGAGCGTGAACCTCATGGTGCGTGAAGGAAACGTACTCTCCGTTGACGTCGGAAAAGACACTGGGGTGGATCAGACAATGGTAAAGCGCGGTATAAAACACCTTTCGCCTGTTTTCCGAACCACCGGATACTCGTAGGCGGGAAAGCTGGAAGTTCCACTCCGCCCGGGCCGCCGCCCTCACCCCGGTGAAATCCCATCCTGGAATCTCGGTTTGAAGATTTAGCCTGGCGTTCTCCACGTTGACGTAAGAAACCCCCGTCTTGACCCCGATGGGTTCTTGCTCGGCGGTGCTGAACCGGAAAAAAGCCCCCACTTCCTTGCCCTGGGCTTCCTGATCCTCGGTGAGTTCTTTTCCCTTCCAGGTTCCAGCGGCCAGGGCGGGCTTGCTGAATTGGATCACGAAATAAAGGGTTTGCTTGTTGCCGGCGGAGGGACTGCAAAAATCCCCGCTCTCGCAAAAACCTTCCGCTTCGGAGGGGGACATGATTTTCACCCGGCCCTTGAAACGGTCCGATTCCCCGCTTCCGTCCTGGGTCAAACGGTGGGAAGCGTCCAGGAGGATGTTCGCGTCCCCCTGCCGGGCGGGAAAAGTGTAAAGGCTGAATCCACAGTGGGTGGTCGCCGTCATTTCGGCCCGAATGTCCGAGCCCTTGAGCCTGAGCGAATAATATCCGGGCGAGGCCGCTTCCTCGCCGTAGGCGCTGGCGTTGGCCTTCGCTCCGGGTTGTACATTGCCGACGGTCGGAATCAGAAGCAGGCTCCCCAGATCGGGGCAGCTCATGCCGCTCAAGTGGGTATGTCCAAAACCATACACAACAGGTTCCCCGTGGATGTAACCCGAGGGAGCGCTCAGGTTGTTATGCGGGCTGACCGAAACCATTCCCCAGGGCACCAGGGCGCCGGGAAAAGTGTTCCCCAATTTGCCGGTTCCGATAAAGGGATCCACGAAGGCCGATAGGTCCTCGGGCGCCGCGAAGAGTAAGCCGCTTGACAAAAGAAGACCCGCGGCAAGGAAAAAAGCCGTTAAAAGACGGTTAATGGGAACTCTCCTGTTTGAAAGTAAATGGACCAACCGTAAAATGAACAACCCCTTGAAAATGAAATTTTGGGGATTAACCGAAACCGGGAGCGCCTCCGCCTTGTTTATCCGGCCCCAATTATCCACCATCCGCAATCGTTTCGGGTATCCCTATCACCAGTGGATGACCTATGAATTCGACGAACCGGGCTGGAACCTGGTTCAGAGAAGTCTTTCCCAGAACCGTGCCCATGACGTGACCCTGTTGATTGAAGGACCGGATGGCCGATTCGCCATGATGGCCAAGCACAGCTATCCCCCTGGAATTTACCGGTCCCCCTCGGGGGGCGTCAAACCGGGTGAGGATTTCACGGGCGGGGCCCTTCGCGAGGCGGTCGAGGAAACAGGATTAAGGTGCGAAATCAAGCGCTTCCTGGTCCATATCACTTTGGATATCGGGTTCCAGGGCCAGGTCGCCACTTGGGATTCCTATGTTTTCTATGCCACCACCAAGGACACCGAATTGGCTTTCACCGACCACCGTGAGGTTCGGGAAGTCAAATGGGCCAACCGGGAACAGGTTCTGGACCTGATCATCCGCCTGAGGGAAACCCATAACGGCGGCCTGATGTATCGGGGGGATCTGACGGCTTCTTCCCTCTGGACCCTGGACAATCCCCTGACACTGCGGGAAGCCAAGTCCTTCGACATGCCTGGCATCGAAAGGTCCATCCACGATTCCCGGGCCGACGACGTTCCCATGGACCGGACTCTGGCCTGGGTTTCTGAAATTCAGGGGCTCGACAGCGGCTGGGTGGCGGTCACCGCCCATGAGGACTGCCTGGAAATCACCGGGTTGTCGGTGGACCCGGTCTACCGGGGGAAGGGCATGAACCACGTCCTGGTGGAATACGCCTGCGACCAGTGGAAACACCTGGAGAAAAGAAAAAAGTTCGCGCAGATAAGCCAAAAATTCCTGCGGGAATATCTTTGGATGGCCACTCCTTCCCCGGGTTATTACCTGCCGCTGGGTTTTACCATCAGCGACAAAGCCGACCTTCCTCCCACCCTCGCCAACCGCCTTTCCGGCCCCCGCTCCAAGTGGTCCGGGATTAAATTTCGCCTTTATCACAAATAAAAACGATCTCCGGGTATTCGCCTTTCGGAATTGACGGAGGCTGATCCTTGTCCGGAAAAATCGAAATTCAAAAGGTCGATATCACCTGGCTGGAAGTGGACGCCCTGGTCAACGCGGCCAACCATAGCCTCCTTGGCGGGGGAGGCGTGGACGGAGCCATCCACCGATCCGCGGGGCCGGAGCTTCTGAAGGAATGTCGATCCCTCGGTGGCTGCCCGACCGGCGAATGCCGCATCACGAAGGGTTACCTGCTGACGGCTCCCTGGATCATCCATACGGTGGGTCCGGTGTGGGAAGGAGGTCATTCAGGCGAAGACAAGCTCTTGGCCTCCTGCTACCGCAGTTGCCTGGACCTGGCGGATCAAAAGGGATTAAAAACCATCGCCTTCCCCGCCATCAGCTGCGGGGTCTATGGCTTCCCCATCCCGCGAGCCTGTTTAATCGCCTGGGATAAAATCAGCGAAGGCCTGAAACGCCACCCCGGAATCCAGAAAGTGATTTTGGCTTGTTATGAAAACGAAGTAGCGGAAGCCTATGCCAAGTTCAAGGGCGTCTGACAAAACCTGTTTCTTCATTACCCCGTTAAAGATTCCGCAGGATTTTTTCCAGTTCTTTTCGGTCTAAGACACGCAAAACAACCACACCCTTTTCGGTGGGTTCGAAAAGGGAACGGAAATCCCGGGTTCTTAAACGGTACAGATTCTTATAACCTTCTAGCTTTTTTACTTTGGGGAGGCCAGGCCAAGGGCGGGTTTGGAGGATTTCTAGGTCGTCCAGGATTTCCCCGGCTGCTGCTTTTTCAAGGGTCTTCAAATCCCTCAAGGCACGGGGTGAAAGCTCAACGAGGAGGGGCAAATCAGAGTCCCAGCCGTTTGCGGGCTTCCGAAAGGGAAACCCCGCCTTTCTTGTCGTATTCCTTCCTCGACTCCTCGATTTGGGCCATGAACTCGGGCTGTTTATAAACCAAATCCTCGATCTCGTCCTCGGTCAGGTGAAGCAGGACGGCCTGGGGCTTTCCATGATTGGTAATGACGTATTTCTCCCCTTTTTCCACGCCCTTCATCACCGCGGGGGTCTTCAAGCGCAAGTCGCGCATATTCACGAATTTCAAGGGCGAACTCCTTTGTTACTTAATTGAGTAACATAATTATATCGGACCTAAAGGGGCTGTCAAGCGAGGGGAAATGAAGGAGTTAATGTCGATTGTCGAAGCAAAATCGATAAGGTAGAAAGTTGGCGTCTGAATCGATTACGAATTCGCCTAAGACGGCACAAATTGATTTATACCGGTATTTACTTCCCGAGTTCCATAAGTAAGTGCAACACTTAGTGCCAGAAGAAAGCCGCCTCCATAGGATAGGCGGCCATGAAAAAAAACTACAAGCATTTAAGCGTTGAAGAAAGAGATCACTTGGCCGTT
>Ga0182030_10000968_pt1 | contig 57491 bp, 42 predicted proteins | sample 812S3MmetaG_FD_121299 | JGI IMG/M metagenome (GOLD analysis project Ga0182030, IMG submission 121299) | Permafrost microbial communities from Stordalen Mire, Sweden - 812S3M metaG (Illumina Assembly) | ecosystem: Environmental > Terrestrial > Soil > Wetlands > Permafrost | place: Sweden... | reverse complement strand
TGGCAGAGGAGCGAATGCGCCTCGCGCAAGCCGGTGTCGAGACGCCGGCGAACGCACCCACCACGGAGGACGAAGCGGCCGCCCTCTTGAGCGGCGCGCGGTGACAGACACGGCATCACTGAGCAACGCGCAGAGTAGCCCATCCGTGCGCGGGAATCGCAAACTGGTATAGGGCACTGGCCACTCCGACAGTCACCGTCCTCGATGAGTCGCCACTATTGTAGACCTCTGCGACGATGCTGCCGTCCGGGTTCTTGAATGCGACGGCGTTGGTGACGACGCCTCCGTCGGGGTACTCGAAGCTGTCGGCCGAGACCGTGACCACGTCATTGCTGTCGCTGATCCGGATGCGCGTCGCCCCCGGGACGATGAACTGCGAGAACTGCCGAAAGGCATAATACGCCGGGGTCGGGGTGACCGTCTTCGCGGACCGATCCACCACCAGGAGCGCGTTCTGAGGCCAGCCCGTCAGACTCTTGCCCGTCGTGTCGAGCACCATGTTCCAATCGATGTAGGAGTTTACTCCTGCCGAGATCCAGTCCCTGAGAAGCTGCCAGGTCGCTTCACCGTAGGCGTGGTCATTCTGTGGAGTGTTCGCGTCGTAGTTATTCACGTTCCAATATGGCGCCGTAAATGTGTAGTTGCCGCACCGATGTTCCGTCTGCATCACGGGACCATGGGACGCCAAGGAGCTCACGACACTCAGAGTATTCCACTGAAGACCGAAGCCCTTGACGTACGTCATCGCCTGGGGATCGCTCGCGAGCGCCAAGGCGAGGGTGCCATCGGACGGTGCAGACATCGTCCCGCACCAGATTTCGGCGGCGACGTTTCGTTGAGCAAAGGTGGGCCCCAAATAGGTCTTGATGAAGTCAATATATAGATTGCCTGGCCATTTGGCCCAGGCGTAGCCGGGCTCGTTCTGGGGGTGAACGGCCTCGATCGTCAGCCCCTGCTGGGCGTATGCCTCCACGAACTTGGCGAAATAGAGGGCATAGGCTTGCAGCGTCTGCGCGTCCGACTTCATCACGGTGCTGCCGGCGTCGCCCGTCCCAGTCATCCAGGTCGGAGGGTTCCACGGACTTGCGAATAAGTGGATATCTGGACGAACCTGCAGGGCTGCCTTGATATAGGGAATCAGTTTTTGCTGATCGCGGGCGATGGAGAAATTGGCCATCGAATAGTCGCCCGCCGTGTCGTCGAGCGTGTACCAGCTCATGGCGTAGTCGCTAGCCCCGAGCGGAAGCCGCCCGTAGACGAAGTTGGCACCGTCGCTCGAGTCGAATAGGAGCTTGAGCGCTGCGGGTATCTGAGATGTGACGGCGGAGAGCGCATCCCACCCCATCTCGTTGAACGTTCCGCCGAAGCCGTCCCAATGCTGGTACGTGGTGTTGGCGTCGACGGTCAGATCGGCCGTCGTGCCCGTCACCTGCTTCACCTGTCCAGCCGTGTTCCAGTAGGCGTTGGGGCCTGACGTGATCAGCTCGGGCACCGGCGCAACCCCAGAGTCCGTACCCGACGACGAACCGGATGACGAACCCGATGCAGATCCCGACGACGAAGAGCTCGATCCGGACGACGAACCGGATGACGAACCGGATGACGAACCCGATGTAGATCCCGACGACGAAGAGCTCGATCCGGACGACGAACCGGATGATGACGTGGACCCCGACGACGAAGAGTTCGAACTCGAAGATGAACTCGAATCGGCGCCCGTAGACGCATCATAGCCCTGCCCAGAGCTCCCGTTCGATGACCCGCTGCCCGAGCCGCTCGTCGAACCCGCTCCGCCGCCCCCGCTAGACCCCGTTACATCAGCGGATGAATTCGAGGCGCAACCCTGCGCCAACATCGATCCAGCGACGAGGACGGTACTCAGCACAAACCGCCACACAGGTGACACCTTCATGTCCGATCGAGAGAGCATGCTCGATTTCCCCCAGGTGTCAATGGTTGCATCCCGACACGGATGTCTCTGTTGCCGAGCTCACATCCCGTGGGCAGCTAGCGCGATCGCGCAGGATACGATTCTCAGGTCCCCAGAGCAGACTTCGTGCGCTGTTCCGGGCAGTGGCACGTTCACGGAAACCAAAAATCGGCGACACACCTTTTAATGTGTCTACCGTATTGGCGGTCAGCCCTGCGTTGACTTCTTTGCGTCCGGAGCGGTCGGATCGTAGCCTTCTACGTGGATCGGGAAGGCTGGGGTGCCGATGCGACGTCGAATGCGCTTGTTACGCGTGCCACTCGTCGTCATCTTGCGCTTGCGAATGCGGTCGTACTGCTGGGTCGAGGAAACCATGGCGATTTTGTCCGCGCAAGATGGCGGAAAGGGGCGTCTTCGTCAACTGGAGCGCTTGCCGGCCCAATGAGAAAAAGATGGAAGGGCTAGCCTGAGAGTGCACTCATTCCGCCCACGATGGAACGTGAAAGAGCTTGAAATAGACCGAAAGTAGGAAAGGCGTTAGGGGTAGCGAGGTGATGAAACCCGCCACGGATGCGATGCTGGGGAGACGAAGTGACCGACGTGGGATAGCTGCGCTTGTCGCAGCGATTGCCGCCGTCACCGGGTCCGCCTGTAGTTTTCTTATCGATGGGTCTGCGACAGCGAGTGGACATTGCGCATCCGACGCCGATTGTCCGACAGGGGAAGCGTGCTCGGCGTCTACTTCGACGTGTCAGGTCGCTACCGATGCATCGGACGCAGAACCCGTATTTCCAGCGGAGGCGTCTGGCGACAGCGCACCTGAACCCGACGTGATTTCGACGTCAGAGTCCCAGTGCGGGGCTGATGGTAGTTGTCTGCCGGGTCAGCAGTGCATCGCATCTGCGCTCCCGTGTCAGAGCATTCCCGATGCAGGAATCGACGCGGACAGCAGCGTGACGGGTGACGCGGACAGCAGCGTGACGGGTGACGCGGACAGCAGCGTGACGGGTGACGCGGACAGCAGCGTGACGGGTGACGCGGACGGTGGGGCGAATGGGGAAGCCGCCGCGTATCCCAGCGATGCTGCGTCATGCGGTGCGTCTGTGGCTGTCTGTCCGGACGGCGGGTGTTCTCCCGCGCTCGTGCTGTTCGGGGGACGCGACATCAACAACAAGGATTATGGCGATACGTGGCTCTGGGATGGAAAATCCTGGACGGAAGCGACGGATGCGGGGCCATCGCCACGCGTATATGCGGGCATGGCGACCGAATGCGGAAGCGTGCTTCTCTATGGCGGACAGGACGACTCATCCCTTGGTACCTATTTTGGTGACCTTTGGGCGTGGGCCAACGGGGCTTGGGTTCCATCTGTCGCCGACGCGGGACCAGGCGGGCGGGCAGAATTTGCATTCGGCAAATTCAATCAATCGACCGTTCTCTTTGGAGGGGTGGGCGATATCGCGGGCGGCGAAGCGTTGGGCGACATGTGGACTTGGAGCGGCTCCGCATGGGCGGAGCCGTACCTTGTTCGATATCCCCCTGCTCGCATGGGGCCGACGTTCGGCTGGGCTGGAGGAAGTTTTGTGATGTTCGGAGGGTTGGATGTCAATAGCGAGCCCTTGTCGGACACGTGGCTCTGGACGGGCGGCACAGACTGGACGAGTCCTCTCGGTTCCACGGAAGATGGTGGTGCGCCGAGCGCTAGATTTTTTGCCGCAGGTTCGACGCTCAACGGCTCGCTGGTGCTTTTCGGGGGGACGGACGGCATGGGGGACACGTATTCGGACACGTGGATTTGGAACGGCGGCGTTTGGACAGGACCCGTGCGGTCAGCCCATTCTCCAAGCCCGCGAGACTCTGCGGCGATCGCTACATTGGGCGACCGTGTTGTCCTTTTCGGCGGCGAGGACCCCGGTTCAAATCCTCTCGGAGATACGTGGATATGGGATGGAACCGACTGGACGGACGCAGGGGTTGTGGGACCATCGCCGCGAACTGGCGCATCAATGGCCGCCATATCTCAATAACATTGTAACCGTATGCAAGGAGGGAATCGAACACCATGGCTAACCTCGGGACGACCCTGACTCAAGGCGTAGTGATGCACGCCAATTCATTTCTGCAAAATGGCAACTGGCAACTTATTCTAACTGTTGCAGGCGACTTGGAGATTCTGCCTGGACCCATATGGAACTCGAATTCGCCCGGTCACAACAACGTATCCTGTCAAATTCAAAATGGTGATGTTATTCTCTACGCGGGTGCCAACAAGTATGCGCATAGCAATACGGGCGGTCATCCCAGCTCAGTCCTAACGCTAACCGCCGACGGTGCAGCTCAGGTCGTGGCGCCAGGCGGCGTGGTGATATGGGACACAAGCCAAGGGAACGTGATGCAAGCGTGCTGATTCGCCGAGGAATACCGCAGCGAAGTCAGGACATGTTCACCATCGACCACTCAAGATAACGCCTGCGGACCCGGGAGCCCCCTGCAACGACACGTGCGCTGAGGAGGTATGTCCATGATCCGCGGTGAGCCATAGAACGATTCCCGTCATTCCCGCCGCCGCCGCAATGCCAAAGCCGATGTCCGACGCGATCGCATCACGAACAGCTAGCTTCCGGTCCGCGACGCCTTCGGGACTGCAGTTGCTATTGGGAAGGCAGTTTTTCGACTGATTTGAGTCTTGCTCGCTCGCGAGAGCAGCCACGCCAAATCCTGTACCGACAGCCAATGCCGCCACTCCGACGCCGGCGGCGATGAAAGGCCATGGCGACGAGTGCGATGGCTTCCCGGCGACCATCGTCGTGCGGTTGGGTTGCGATTCGAACGAGACCAAAGACGTAGGGGAGGTAGCGTCGCGTGTCTCCGGGTCCGCGAGCGGAGCCAATGCGGGGACCCAGAGGGATGTACCTGTTTCGCCGCTGACCGAAAAATGCGTCGACCACGGTGTAAAGCCCGGCGCGGCAGCAAGGAGCTCGTGTTCTCCGCTATCCATCGGAAGCGGAAGGTTCCATCTGCTGCGATCGAACGGCGATCCATCCAGCGTGATAACCATCTGGTCGTAAGCGGCCTGCTGCGCAACGCGAATGGTCACGCGGAAAAGTCTAGGTTCGAGGTCGTGGGCGCGCATGAGAGCGAATTGCTCCCGATCGGGCTGGTTCTTTCCCGCCGCGAGCGTCGCCGCCTCAAACCACGTTGACAGAGCTGTTGCCGTCTTGCCCACGTGTTCGAAGCAATACGCGAGGTTTAGCAACGTCCCCACCTGAGGGTCGCTTGCTTCACTCTTCGAGAGTTTTGAGCAGGCACTTGCAAACTCCCGCCGGTCCATGTCCGATTTCGCTTCTGCGAAAAGTGCAGCAGCGCGAGCATGGTCGCTCTCGGGATCAGCGCGAGACACGCCGGCCGTCGGGACGACGATGAACAGCGCGACGCAGAGGAGCCGTGGTATCCCTTTCAACAAAGCAGCGATCGTACCTAACGGTTTCGGCGGGGCGGGTCGATTGAAATTCGTCGTTCGCGCTGGCTGCAGCTGAAATCGACGTGGCGGTCGATCCAGAATGCTTGACGCGTAGCGAGGGAGATGAGCATCCTCTAAGGCCGTATGTTGTTCGGCCGATCAATCGCCAGAGGCTTGCCGAATGCGGGAAGGGGACTTCGAGCTTCCTGACTGCGTGCGTCTGGGAGAGGTCTTCCAGGATCGATATCGCCTGGAGTCTGTCCTTGGGCGCGGAGCGGTCGGGGTAGTCGTTGGTGCGCGTCATCTGCTACTCGATCTGCCCGTAGCCATCAAGTTCATGTTGGGGGCCGGAGCCGAGCGATCGGAATCGGTGGCGAGGTTTGTTCAGGAAGCACGCTCGGCCGCTCGGCTCAAGAGTCCGAAAGTCGTTCGCGTATTCGATGTCGCCGTACTGGATAGCGGTATCCCCTACATCGTGATGGAACGTTTGGAGGGAACGGATCTCGCCGCAACGCTTAGGCGTTCGGGGCCATTGAGTATTCGACGCAGCGTCGACTTGATCCTCGAAGCGTGCGACGCCATCGCTGAGGCACATGACGCCGGTATCGTGCACCGTGATCTGAAGCCAGCCAACCTGTTTCTTATGGAACAAGCGGGACGCGAGCCATCTATCAAGGTTTTGGATTTCGGGATTGCGAAGAGCGCGGCATCGTTGGCTCCGACGACGCTCGATCTCGCAAAAGGCGAAGCTGTCGCCAGAATGACGCTTCCGAAATCGATCATGGGATCGCCTCTCTATATGTCGCCGGAGCAGATGGAATCGTCTGCCGATGTCGATGCTCGGACCGATATCTGGGCGTTGGGCGTGACGCTATTCGAACTCGTGACGGGGGACGTACCCTTTGGGGGAACGTCCATCGTTCAAGTCTACTCGCAGATCTTGGCGCGGCAGACCGCGTGGATCAAGCATCTCCCCCGAGATGCCCCAGCATCCCTGCAGCAAGTGATCGGGAAGTGTTTACGCCGTGACCCGAGCGAACGGTATTCAGATGTTCGGGAGCTCGCGGCGGCCCTTGCTTCGCTCGGATCATATCGACCGCTTGAGCGGACTCAGGTTTCGGCCACGTCTCTTTCGGCGCGGGCGACCCGAAGCGGTTCTCGACCGGGTCGTAGAACTCTTGCAATGGTCGGTACCGGACTGAGCGTCCTTGGTCTGCTTGTCGCGCTGGCAATCGGTTGGAGGACACGCGAAGCACCCAGTCGGGCGGGTGTGTTGCCTTCAGTCGAAATGGGTTCGGCCACCTCGATATCGACGCAAGCGTCGGGACCTGTCTCGGATGTGGGGACGGGAGGGAATGGAATCATCGAGGCTCTCAATCCCATTCGAATGAAACCGCCTGACGCTCCTCTTGCACCCCGGTCGGTCCTATCCAGCAGTCCGCCGCTCATTCCGAGGAACACGGTTGATCGCCCCGATTCGGGAGGGCGCATGGCCGTCACAAAGCCCCCCGCCGCATCAGGAGACGCGTCCGCCGATGCGTCCCGCGAGAACTTTGATATCGACGAGATGCTGAAGGCCCGCGAGTAAGATTGGCAAACCCTTATGTTAGCCTCCAGAGGTTGTGTTGCTGGGGTCAATCTCGCCCCAATAGAATCTCCAGCTGACAAAAGAGAGAAGGTCGACGTTTTACCGCCGACCTTCCCGTATTCACAACCGCACGAACCGGAGCATCCCATTGGCTAGGTTTGCCTCAAGCCGATCCGTTTGCGCACAGGGCGCGACAGACGGATCTGAGCTTCATTTCAGGCTCCGGAAGATGCTTCGAGCAGTTGCCCAAGGCGCAAAGTATTTTCGTCAACGTGAGCTGTAGCGTTCTTTACCTCAAGGTCACGCGTTTCTGACCGAGTCTCCTTTCGCCTGTTTCAATTGGTAATTCGCCCCGAAAAAGAGTCAAGGCTATCCAAGAAAAAAAACCATCAAGGCAGTATGACTCGTCCCGACGATCCATTTTCACCGGATGCCGTATGGCATGAATTGCAATCGCCAACGCTCACCGAGGCGACCATCGCGCTCTCCCTTCCGCCGTATTCCACTTTTACGGAAAACGGCAGCTTTACCGGACTGTTGGTAACGAAATTGCCGGCGGAATTGATACCAAGCGTTAGCGTATTCCCATCGGAACCGGTCAAGACGATAGCGGCATCCGGCGCGTCCACACCGTCGCAGTCGTCCAAGTCGTGCGCTGCGGCGTAAACGGTTCCCGCCGCGGTGAATTCTCCGCCGTGGCATGAGCCGCAAGCCTCGCCAGGTCTCATCAATGGTCCGCTCGAATTGGATCGGTCATATGTGCCACTCGTGCAAGTGGACGCGGTCGACGACGAAGAACCGCATGCACACACTGACGCGACTAGAACCCAATGGTACGACCTGTCGATCATGGTCTATGAAGAGCTTACCACTTCGCGAAATGTATGGCAGCCTCTTCCAATGATGAGTTTCAGGATGGGTTCCTGTCTCATCAAAATTCGGAGTGACGCACGGTGCGCGATCAATCGCCTTGGTCGTGGCTGCAATCTGCCGTACGCGGCCCGATTCGCTCCGCGTTTCGCTCGCGATCATCGCGTTCTCGGCGAAGATTGGCACCGCTACGCTTCTTCGACTTCGAACGCTCCGATCCCCAGGCGAAGCTGGGCCGATCTCGGACGCCGCTCGATTACATCCGCGGGATCTGGGATTCCCAGCGAAGCGACCTCCCGCCTGACACGGAATATGTCCACGTGAATTTGGGCTGCCGAGATTCCAAGTTCGGTCGCGAGGTCGTCCTCATACGCCCAACCAGCACTCGAGTCTGGCATGCCCCGTATCGTGTCGCTTAGCCGATGCCGAGCGAGCGTCAACACGACATCGTGGTGCGGTCGGCATCCGAGATCGAATATGTTCCCGCCGTTTTCGACACGCAATCCGGCACGCCTTCCGTCGTGCATCGCGCCGACGATCAAGCGCGTGTTCCGAGCCTCGAGCTTCAGGCCGGTTTGGGTGCGGTAACCAAAGACGGGGCAGCTCAATCGGAATGCTCGCCCGTCGATCTCGAATCGGGACTGATCCTCCAGCGGCATGGTCGGTTCCGTCCTCCGCTCGATTCTCCAGCGCCCATCGACTCCGCGGAACACCGTTGCCTTGGGGTCGTCGGTCGACGGTAGCGCATTCACGTCGGAGTCCAAGACATGCGGAGGGCCGCCACTGAGCGGAATCACCATAGGTCGAGGGGCGTCATCATGGGTGAGTTCCCAGTCTTGACCGGGCTCGCCGAATGCGATCACATCGCCGCGATCCAGTCCCCACGGTTTTCCAACCCGTAACGGATAAGCATTGACGAACGTTCCGTTCCGGCTGCCCAGATCCTTGATTTCCCAGAGCGAGCCCATCCAACGAAGGACAGCGTGATGCGAGGAAACGTACGTTTCGGCAATCTGCAGCGAACACATCGCTGATCGACCCACCAAATGTTCCGGCTCCAAAATCGAGACCCGTCCCGAGAGCAGGTGGCGCAGAAGTGCCATTGCAACGTTGCCGGGAACATACGGATGCGCGCCACGTGGTTCAAGTGGAAAAAAAAGGACAAAAGCCATCGAGACAGAAAATGGCAGCTGCATGATAACCGGAAACCACGGAGTCGCCGTGAGTCTCGGGCGGATTCGAGAGCATAGGCGCGGGACCCGTCAAAGCCGTCTGGAAAGAATGCCGATATCCAGGAGAGAACCTCCAGGGCGCCAGGGATGCCAAGTGAGGAATGCCCAAAGATCTCGTTTCTCTGACCTGCCTCCTTGGTATCGTCGCCCTCATCTCTCTCGATTTGATCGGGGCGCTGGAAGGGTCCTCGTCGCGTTTGCAAGACTTCGTGGGTCCATCGGAGCGGCAAGTGCCACTCCAGCCGTACTGGACTCCGGGTTTCGATTTCCATTCGCGGGAGATTCGAAAAAGCCGCCAACGGTCTCCCAGTGCAAATAGCTCAGCTCTTGAAACGCGGGCGAAACGTCGCTTGCGCTATGGATTGAGAGTAAGGAGGTCGGCCGCAGCGGGCTTCAACATCCATATGAAATTTGCTGGCTATGAATGCAGTGCCTTCTTCGATGAGATGTTCGATGGCGGCGGTCGGCCGCGTGAGGGCTGCGAGCTGCTGTTACGAACTTTGTCCGCGATACCGGACGACGAAGTGTTCCGCCGGCAACGTGCGGCGGAGACCTCGCTCCTGCACATGGGCACGACCTTCAATGTGTATGGCAACGAACGGGGCGTCGAGAAGATACTCCCATTTGACATGATTCCGCGCATCGTCCGCGCCGACGAATGGTCGCTTCTTGAGCGTGGCTTGGCTCAGCGGGCCCGAGCGCTCAATCTCTTTATCGACGACATTTACCACGCCCAACGAATACTTACTGCTGGCGTCGTTCCCCGAGAGTTGGTCGAGAGCGCGACGTCGTACCTGAAGCCGTGTATCGGTCTCACGCCGCCTCGCGGAATCTGGTGCCATATCAGTGGGACTGATCTCGTGAGAGACTCGGACGGAAAATACTATGTCCTCGAAGACAATATGCGGTGTCCGTCAGGCGTCTCATACGTACTTCAGAATCGCCAGGTGATGAAGCGAACCTTCCCTCGCGTGTTCGATGTATCGCGCGTGCGTCCCGTGGATGAATATTCGAGCCGGCTTTTGCAGACGCTTGAATGTGTAAAGCCTGACGACGTGGTGCACCCTACGGTCGTGCTTCTTACGCCAGGCGTATTCAATTCGGCGTACTTCGAGCATGCGTTCCTGGCGCAGCAAATGGGTATCGAACTTGTGGAGGGGAGGGATCTCGTAGTTCGCGAGGGTCGGGTCTGGATGCGGACAACTCGCGGCTTGTCTCAAGTGGATGTCATCTATCGTAGAATCGACGACACATTCCTCGACCCCAAAGTCTTCAGGGCCGATTCGATGCTCGGCGTTCCCGGTCTGATGGATGTTGTTCGTGCCGGTCGTGTATCTCTTGCCAACGCGCCAGGAACCGGTGTCGCCGACGACAAAGTGATTTATGCGTATGTGCCCGCGATAGTTCGGTACTATCTCGGTGAGGATGCCATCCTGCCGAATGTTCCGACCTTCGTTTGTTACGACGCCAAACAGCGTCAGCACGTACTCGAAAACCTCGATAAGCTTGTAGTCAAAGCTGCAAATGAGTCCGGCGGATATGGAATGCTGATGGGACCTCAGGCCTCCGCCGCGGAACGAGAGGAGTTTGCACATCGCATCCGAGCGAATCCAAGAAACTACATCGCCCAGCCTCTTCTTGGGCTTTCGCGGGCGCCAACGCTCGTGGACGGTATGGTCGAGGGGCGGCACGTGGACTTGCGCCCTTATATTCTCCACGGCGAAAGCGTGTTCGTCCTTCCAGGAGGATTGACGCGCGTGGCGTTGAAGCGTGGATCGTACGTGGTCAACTCGTCCCAAGGAGGTGGAAGCAAGGATACGTGGGTGCTTGCGGAGTCGGAATCGCCAACAGGGGATTGACCGAATGCTGAGTCGAGTCGCAGATGCAATTTACTGGATGAGTCGTTATGTCGAACGGGCGGAGAATGTCGCTCGGTTCCTTGATGTGAGCCTGAACGTCACGCTCGATCTGCCCGACCCCCTGGGGGATCCCTGGGCTGGGATTGTGCGAGCGACGGGCGACCAACGAAAATACACTGAACGGTACGGAGATGCCACCCGGGACGGAGTCGTTCGATTCTTGACGTTCGATTCCGGCTCGCAGAATTCCATCTTGTCGTGCCTTTGGCTCGCGCGCGAGAACGCCCGATCGGTTCGCGACGCCATCTCGTCCGAGATGTGGGAATGCCTCAATACGTATTACCTATTTGTCCTCGAGGCGGCGAAGAGAGAAGACGTATTCGTCGAACCGCACGAGTTCCTGGACGACGTGAAGCGCTCAGCTCATCTCTTCGTTGGCACCACGTATTTGACGATGACGCACGGCGAAGGGTGGCACTTCGGTAGACTCGGTCGACTGCTGGAGCGTGCCGACCAGACCAGTCGCATCGTGGACGCGAAACTCGTGCTTCAACAACTCAGACAGAGTGAAGTCGCCAATCAGGTTGATGAGTCGAATCTCGTAGCGCTTTTGCACTCGGTCAGCGCCCTCGAGATGTACCGAAAACGGCATGGGCAGATTTCCTACGTGTCCGTGATGGCCTTCCTACTGTTAGAGAAGATGTTTCCACGCTCCTTGCGATTTTGTCTGAACCAGGCCGAGCGATCGTTGCAAGAGATCAGCGGTGCGCCTCCCGAGGCGTGCACGACCACAGCCGAGAGGCTTCTCGGTCGCCTGGCATCCGAGTACGAGTACGCGGTCATAGAGGAGCTTATTGCTTCCGGTCTTCAGCCGCATCTTGATCGCGTGCAGTCACGCCTCAACCTGGTCGGTCGCGCGATCTATGAATCATTTTTCGCGGAGCGGGCGGAGCCGACCGCCATAGACATCGAGATTCCACCGGTCGTCAGCTCGACGAACCATCAGTCAGCCGGATCGACCGTGACTTCGACACTGAGTCTTTCGTTTCCCCCGCCCACGTAGATTGTTCCCGATGTGGGCGTGGCGTCGACGTAGTTGCGCCCGACGGCGACGCGCACATGACTGGTGCTTGTGACGACTCCGTTGGTGGGATCGAGTCCTCTCCATCCAATTTCAGGAAGGTAAACTTGCACCCATGCGTGAGACGCTTCCGCCTGAATGCGAAGCTCCTCTTTCCGCCCGGTGTACAGGTAGCCGCAGACGTAGCGCGCAGGGACACCCATCAATCGAGCGAGGCAGATGAATAGATGGGCGAAGTCCTGGCAGACTCCTCGCCTGGTAACATACACGTCGAACGGAGTTGTCGAGAGAGTGGTCGCTCCTTGTTTGTATATATATTCTCGAAATATCGAGTCGTTGAGATCGAGGAGTGTGTCGAGCAAGTCTCCGTCGTTTCGAGTGACGAAGCGCATGGCGTAGTCGACGAGCTCCCCGAGCTGAGTTTCGGGTAGTTCTGGTGGCAGCAGGAAGGGATCGAGCATGATTCGCTGCCATGGCATCCAAACCAGGGGAATTGTGGTCCGCAAACGGCGATTGCCGAAAGCAAGAGGGTCGGTGTCGAGCAACGTGGCCTCGGATTGAGCAGTGATCGTCAGCTCGGTGTATGCGGTATCGAGAGTGACCCGCCGAACTCGATTTCCGAAGACATCGTCAAAGTCGCGTCCGCGCCCGTCGACAGAGAGTGCGATTTCGGACCGCTCGAGGCGCTGAAGTCGGTCATGGAACGGCACCAGGCGTAAGAGGTGAGTGCTTCGTTCGACCGGGTTGGCGTACGAATACGTCGTCCTATGCGTAATCCGGAGGCGCGTCACCGGTCCCCCCGCAGCCTCTCTTCGCCCCGCGCGCGAGGTCCTCCCGTCTGTCGATTCGGCGTTGGCAGATTCGGCGCGTGGCACCCAGTTTCGGACGACTGCGCCCTGTCGGATGATAACTATCTCGCCACGTTCGAGAAGACGCCAATTCATGCCCGAGGCGGTTCCGGAACTCTGAAGGGGCGATGAAGACGCGATGACGCCCTTTCGCTCACACGTTCCCTGCCGGCTCGTGAAGTCAATCTGGACGTCTCGATCGCCGATGACGAGGCGGTCGAACGGCGGCACGAGCTCTCCCAAGTGTAGCGTCGGTTCCGTGTGACGATCGGCATAGATCAGCAAGTCTCTGCCGTCACAGAGGACGAGGTCGAGGGTCCCGAGTGCATTGAGTTCACCGAACCATTCGCTCATATCTCTGAGGTTTGAATCGGCTAGTGACCGCCAGCCTTGGGAGGCAAGGCGTTCGAGCAAGACGCAGAAGACTCGCTCCGTGTCGGTCGCTCCGATCGGTTCGAACGGGGCGCCGTGCGTCACATCGAGCGCTCGTGTGAGGCTTCCGGCATGCGCGATCATCCAGTCTCGAGCCCCCCAGCTCTTCACAAACGGCTGGGTGTTGGCGTCCGTGTTCGCGCCCCAAATCGCCGCCCGAACATGGAGCACGAACAACGACGATTCTAAGTGGTCCCACGCCCTCACCAGCTCGCGACGAATGCTACCGGGCCCAGGTGCGGGTTCCTTCAGCACGGACGCGGAAGGCTCCCCTGCTGGATAGTAGCCAACGCCCCACCCGTCGGGCAAAGCCGCTCCGCCGCGCAGGCAACACAAATCGAACGAAGGAGCAATTTCGCCCTCGAAGGACATGGCCAAGAGATTGGGCATAGCCGGGCAATAGTTCGCTTTTTGGGCCGCTCGCGTCAACCTGGCGGTAGCAACGTCGCTTGCCACGTTGCGTTAGTGCGGGTTCTCCCTGGGTCGGCTTCGACGTTTACACCCGGGGCTGGAAACGAGTAAAAGGTGGCCTCGGCAAACGGTCTCGACCACCGAACATTCAAGAAAACACACGCGGAGCCAGGGAACCTATGACCATGAAGACTGCAGATGGGGAGCAGCTCTCGTTTACCGAGAAGGCCAGCTACGCGCTCGGGGACACCGCGTCCAACCTTTTCTGGATGACCTTCATTTACTTTGGGACGTTCTTCTACACGGAGGTATTTGGCATCTCCGCGGCTGCGACCGGTACGCTGATGTTCGCCGCTCGAATTCTCGACACAGTGTTCGATCCCGTCGTCGGCATGATTGCGGACCGGACCAATACGCGCTGGGGGAAGTTCAGGCCGTATATGCTCTGGGGCGTTGTTCCTTTCGGTCTGTGCGGCACCCTCGCGTTCATCACGCCACCCTTCGCACCGGGCGGAAAGCTGGTGTGGGCGTATATTACCTATGGCTTGGTCGGTCTTGTCTACAGCACGATCAATCTGCCGTACTCCGCGCTGATGGGGGTGATCTCGCCCAGGTCGGAAGAGCGAACGAAAGTTTCATCGTTTCGGTTCGTGGGTGCTTACTCGGGCGGTCTGATCGTCAGTCTTTGCACTCAGTTTTTGGTTGGCGCTCTGGGTGGTGCGAATAAGCAACGAGGATGGGCCATGACCGTTGGCCTCTACGCGCTCATCGGCATGGTCATGTGGATGGTGTGTTTCGCAAATACCAAAGAACGAGTAAAGCCCACCGAAAATCAGTCCTTCAGCTTCGATCGAGACATCAAAGACGTGATGGACAATCGTCCATGGCTCGTGTTGTTTTTGCTCGGCATATTTTCCCTGGGATATCAAGCGATCCGCAACGGATGTGTGGCGTTCTATTTCAAGTATTACGTCGGAAACCAGGTCGTTCTTGGACATAGTGTGAGCTCGGAATGGATGATCGCGGCATTCTTTGTGACTGGCTCTCTCGCCACTTTGTTTGGAACGGGGTTCGTCGCACCTATCGCGAAACGCATTGGAAAGAAACTTCTGTATTCGCTGATGATGGGCATTGCCTCGGTGCTCACCATCGCGTTCTATTTTCTGCGTCCTCAGGATGTCTTGGTGATGTTCTTTCTGCAGCTCATCGTCAACATTGTCATGGGACCAACGGCTGCGCTCGTATTTGCGATGTATGCGGACGCCTCGGACTATTCTGAATGGAAGACCGGTCGAAGGTCGACAGGCCTCGTTTTTGCTGCATCGTCGTTCGCTCAGAAGATGGGCTGGGCGCTCGGTGGTGCGGCTACCGGCTGGATACTCGCGGCGTTTGGGTATCAGGCGGACATGAAACAGACTCCAGAAAGTCTGAACGGAATGCGGATGCTAATCAGCATCATTCCAGCGGTCGGCAGTGTATTGGCAACTTTCTTGCCATTTCTTTATGCGCTTGACGATAAGCGCATGACGCAGATCGAAAACGACCTTTCGGATCGACGTCGAACGGGTCATGGCGTGTCACACATTAACGAAGCGTTCGGCGCAAACATCGAGCTTCGAGATTTCGTGCTGGGCGCACCGGGTCTCCCACGCCAGACACTCAACATCGCATTTGGGACGGGATGTGTCGTCCTCGTAGCTGTAGCGGTTGCTATGCTCGGATTTCAATCACGCGAGTGGTTCGATGCTGTTGGCATTGTCGGCTCATTCGCGGCCGTATATTGGGCATTTTGGCGTCTTGGCAAGGGTCAGCGCGGGGGATGGTATGTCGCGGTGATGGTCGGTTGCGTACTCGCCGGACTGTCCAACCAGTTCATTGGGGTTGTCGCGATTATCGTGTTCGTCGTTGCCTGGATACACGGCAACGGAGTCCTGTCCGAATGCGATGCAAGCGTCGGTCCTCGGTTGAGCGAAATTGACGCCGAAGTGACTCGGATCCCATCGGCCAATCTTTATCTCGAGCAAGGCCTGCTTCGGGCGCGAATTCTCATTCAGAACAAGGAAGCTGAGAAGTCAATCGAGAGAGCGCTCGACCAGTCCGGAGGAGACGGGAGTCTCTTCAACGCTGCTGGGGAGGTGCTTCTCGCGTCCCGATCGTTGGAAGGTGCAAAGCGATGCTTTGAGCGCGCTGCTGCTGCGACTTCAGACGTAGAGGTCCTCCGAAAGGTCAGGCACAATCAGTCGCTGCTGAACGTGTCGTCGCCGCGTTAGATATCGTTCGCTGGCTGTGGCCATGGCTCGCGTGTCACCAAGACAATGAATCAATCGACAACGTACAAGCATCCTTCTCTATGGGTACCATCGAGCTATTTTGCGATGGGCACCGTCTATACGATCGTAACCACAGCGGCGAACATCATGTTTGCAAATATCGGCTTCAGTGTGGCACAGGCTACTCTGTATTCGAGCTTGACTGGTCTCGCGTACTCGTTTAATCCGTTTTGGGCACCTATTCTCGAATTATACCGAACGAAAAGGTTTTTCGTCATTATTGCCCAAGTCGTTCTCGGTGCGACATTCTGTTCGATAGCTGCGTCTCTATCGCTTCCTAGCTTCGTAGTCCCAGTTGTCGTCCTTTTTATGATTGCCGCATTCGCTGGCGCGACGCAGGACATCGTGGCAAACGGAGTCTACGTCACGACGCTCGACGCTCGCCGACAGGCAGCATTTACTGGTATTCAAAGTATGAGCTGGAGTATAGGACCGATCCTTGCGAGCAGCTTTCTCGTGCTACTCGTCGGACGCCTGGCGGGTGAAACAGGCGGCGCATTGAAGCCGTCGTCGGCGGCATACACACATGCATGGCTAGTCGTTTTCATGGGCTTAGGAGTCCTTCTGGCCTGTCTGGCCGCCTGGCACGCTGCCGTTCTCCCGCCGGGCTCGAAGGCTGAGGACGCTCCGAAGTCACTGAAGGACATCGTTGCGACCTTTGGTCGGGTGTTCGTGACGTTCTTTCAGAAGCCAGACGTTTGGAAGCTTATTGGCTTCGCGTTCTTCTATCGGTTTGGACTCGGGTTGCTCGACAAAGTTGCCCCACTATTCGTTCTCGACAGTCGTTCGCATGGTGGACTTGGACTCAACAACAGCAGGCTAGGGTTGCTAAACGGAATCGCTACGGCAGCATTCATTGCAGGATCGATTCTTGGAGGATGGTTCGTCGCGAAAAGGGGACTTCGACGTTCCTTGCTCATTCTATGCCTGTGCTTGAACGTTCCAAACATTACTTTCCTATACCTAGGGTGGTCACGCCCGGAATCCATGGCCATCATCGGTGCGATTTTTTTCGTCGAGAAACTGGGCTGGGGTTTCGGAGCGGTGGGACACATGGTCTACATGATGCAACAGATCGCGCCTGGACCATTCAAAACGGCCCACTACGCGTTTGCTACGGGTCTCGGTCTGAGTCTGTGCATGACGTTGACGGGGCTCGTGAGCGGCTGGATCGAGACCCACGTCGGATATTTTTCATATTTCATGCTTGCGCTCGCTGGGACGATCCCGTCGATCGTATTTACTCGGATGGCACCATTTCATTTCTCGGATGAGGCGACTCTGACTCCGTAATTCATTCCGAGTTCGTGATCTCCAAGAAGCTTCTGCTTTCCCGCGATGAGAACGCTGATAGTGCGCTCGATGTCGCCAGTACGGACCAGTACGAAAGCCTTATCGCCGGCAGCGAAGGCGTACATGTAGTCGACGCTCACGCCAGCTGTTGACAGCAGCGCGAGCGCTCGGTGCAAAGATCCGGGGACATTGGGAGTTTCGAGGCACACGACGTCTGTGAGCGTGACGGACAGGCCTCGGGCCTTCAGGAGAGTTTCCGCACGACCCGGGTCAGAAACGACCATTCGAAGCACGCCGTAATCCGATGAATCGGCAACGCACTGGGCTGTGATGTTGATGCCGGCGAGACCGAGTGCCTCGGTCACCTCCGTCAAGCGTCCAGACCTGTTCTCAAGAAACACGGAAAGCTGGTGGACTCTCATGGTTGATCCTGCTGTTGAGTGTCAGGTTATCACGCTCGATGACGTCCGCTGTGGCCTGGGGCGGGGGCCAGGGTTCCAATCAACGAATCGGGTCCCAAAATCACTGCATATTCCTTCGGTCGATGACTCGTTTCGCCTTGCCCTCACTCCGTTCGATCGTTTTCGGCTCGACGAGTCTCACGCGGATCGATACGCCCAATGCGCTCTCGAGTTCCTTGCGTACCGAGATCGTCCAGGATTCAAGGTGACCCACCGTGTCCGCGAACAGCCGCTCGTCCACCTCCACGAGCAGAGAAAGCACATCGAGATTGTGCTCGCGACTGACCTCAATCAAGTAATGGGGTGCAACGCCCGCCAGATTCATGATGACGGATTCGATCTGGGACGGAAAGACATTGACCCCGCGAATGATCAGCATGTCGTCGCTGCGCGCGAGGCATTTCGCCATGCGCACAGTCGAGCGACCACAGGGGCAACTCGAGACATCAAGAGTTGTGAGGTCGCGTGTTCGATATCTAAGAAGTGGTAGTCCTTCCTTCGTTAGCGTGGTGAACACAAGTTCTCCGCGCCGAGTGATGTCCTGTGACTTCAGGGTCTCCGAGTTCACAATCTCAGGAAGAAAGTGATCTTCTTGAATATGAAGACCGCATCGTGCGCAGCACTCGCAGGCCACGCCGGGTCCCATCACCTCACTCAGCCCATAAATGTCAATCGCGGCGAGGCCGAGACGCTGCTCGATTTCTCGTCGCATTCCGTCTGTCCAGGGTTCCGCCCCAAAGACTCCGACACGCAGTTTGAGCGCCGTTCGGTCGATGTGCTCTTCCGAGATCGCTTCCGCGAGATGGAGAGCATAGGATGGTGTGCAGGCGAGTACGGTTGTACCGAAGTCTCGCATGATGTGCACTTGTCGCTTCGAATTTCCTCCTGAAATGGGAATCACTGTAGCGCCAAGTTTTTCGGCACCGTAGTGGAGGCCAAGACCGCCCGTGAACAGGCCGTACCCATAGGCGACCTGAATGAGATCTTTCGATGTCGCTCCAGCAGAAGCCAACGACCGAGCGATCACCTCCGACCAAATGCCTATATCCCTCCGCGTATATCCAACGACCGTGGGTCTTCCCGTAGTACCAGAAGACGCATGAAGGCGAACTATCTGGTCGAGAGGAACGCCAAACAATCCGAAGGGGTAGTTGTCACGAAGATCGGTTTTCGTCGTAAACGGCAAGATCGTGAGATCTTCTATCGAGCGTATGTCCTCAGGCGTTATCCCGAGCCGCTGCATCTTGTCTCGATAGAAAGGGACGCTGTGGTAGACCCGCTGGACAAGGTCACATAAACGACGGCTTTGACATGCGACGAGCTCATCCCGAGTCATACACTCTTGACTCCGATTCCAGATCATGGCTGAGCTTTCTCTCGCGAAATGTTGTGTTCGATGATGTTCGAAGTATCGAAAAGTGACCATCCCGAGTTGAACGCGGTAAGGTTAATACGAATGGTGTCGGACGATACGGACTGCCGCAATGCCTCGGCCCACAGTTCGAGTTCCGTCGAAATGTGACGGGCAAGGACGCCGAGCAGGAGGGTATTCACTGTGCGGATCTGCCCGAGCGCCTCAGCGTGTCGGTGAGCGTCGAGAAATAGACATTGAAGTGGAAGTGCCGACAGTGTTGCCTCAAGATTATTCGGGTACTTGACTGATCCGGTCAATACTGGCAATGGAAGTATTCGGTGCGTATTGGCAATGAGTAAGCCTCCAGAGCGCACCGAGGGTGCATGACGTGCTGCCTCAAGCAGCTCGAAGCCTACCAAGGCATCGGCGGTTCCATGTTCGATAACTGGGGAATGGACCACGTCGCCAAAGCGAACATGAGTCACGACGCTTCCACCGCGCTGAGACATGCCGTGGACCTCTGAGACCTTAACTGCGTTGCCTTTCAGTAGTGCATATCGAGCGAGCACTCGTGCGGCCAGCAGCGCGCCCTGACCTCCGACGGCGGCGATGATGACGCTCATAGGACTGGAGCCAATTGGGGTGAAGCTTGGGTGCAAAAGGCTACTCCGTTGGGGGGCGGGAAATCGCATCAAATGGACAGACTGAGGAACACAATCCGCATCCCGCACAGAGTGCGGGATCGATCTCAGCGAATGACTCCTCCATCGATAGTGCCGGACATCCGAGTCGCATGCAGAATCGACACGCCTTGCAGTCATCCGTATCTACGGTGAACGGGCTCCCGGGCTTTGTGACGCCATGAGCGAGAATGCATGGCCGTTTTGTGATGATTACGGACGGAGCGTCACGTGCGACCTCTTCGCGGATCACGTTCTCAAGCGCGGTGAGGTCATAGGCATCGACCTCACGAACAGCGTGGATTCCGAGACTCCGTGCAAGTGACGCAAAATCGATTGCGGGGACTGAATTGCCGAGCAGAGTCTTGCCGGTAGACGCATTGTCCTGGTGGCCCGTCATGGCAGTAGTGCGATTGTCGAGAATAATGACCGTCGTGATCCCTCGATTGTAGACGACATCGACGAGAGCGGTGATTCCCGAGTGCCAAAATGTGGAATCTCCAATGACTGCGACGGTCTTTTTCGCGAATTCTCGACCTCGAGCTTTCTCGAATCCGAATGCCATCCCGATGCTTGCGCCCATGCAGATCGATGTTTCCATGGCAGATAGCGGTGGAAACGCGGCTAGCGTGTAGCAACCGATATCTCCGGATACGTGTAACTTCAGCTTTCGCAGCACGGAGAAGGGCCCCCGATGATGGCACCCAGCGCAGAGCATGGGAGGACGCACTGGGAGGTTCATAGTCTGCAAGCGTGCTGGTTCGGCATCAGCTACCAGGGACGCTCGGACAATGTCCGGGCTCAGTTCGCCAATCACTGGAATGCGGTCCTTACCGGTTGACACATCGATTCCTAGCGACCGAATATGCTGCTCAAATAGAGGCTCGAGTTCCTCAACAATCTGAAATCTGTCGCAGCTGTGCCTAAAGTCGATGAGCGTTTGACGTGCGAGCGGGTAGCTAAGGCCTATTTTGTAGACGCTCGCAGTAGGCGCAACCTCTCGAACGTACTGATATGCTATCCCACTCGTAACGATGCCGAGTGCTGTATCTCGCATCTCGATGCGATTGAGTGAGGTGGTTTCCGCATATAATTCGAGCTGGCGCAGTCGATCTTCGGCTACGATGCGTCGCTTCTTGGCGAACGCCGGAGCCACGATATACTTGCCATGACGGGTATCGTGGTCGCGGAGAGGTAGATCATTCCGAGGGCCAAGGCTAACAACGCTCATCGAGTGAGCAACTCGAGTCGTCAGGCGGACGAGAACCACCGTATCGAAGCGTTCGCTCAGTTCGAAAGCCTCAATGATGAAGTCCTTGCACTCCTGACTGTCCGATGGTTCGAGCATCGGCAGTTTTCCGGCGGCAGCAAAATAGCGCGAATCCTGTTCGTTCTGGGAACTGTGTTGACCAGGGTCGTCGGCTACGACAAGCACGAGACCAGCATTGACGCCCGGATAAGAGATGGACATCAACGGATCCATCGCGACATTGAGTCCGACGTGCTTCATCGACACGAGCGTTCGGGCTCCGGCGATCGAGGCGCCAATCCCGATTTCGAGAGCCACCTTCTCGTTCACCGACCATTCCGAGTCGATGACGGGGTACTCGCTGAGGTGTTCGGTAATTTCGGTGCTCGGCGTGCCGGGATAGGCCGTCGCGACACGAACACCGGCTTCGTAGGCTCCTCGAGCCACGGCTTGATTGCCCAACATCAGCTCGTGCATCGGCACCACCATATCCAAGTCTATTTCTGCAGTTTCCGGGAGGGTCGTGCCAGAACGATCGCAATCGGTCAAGACCGATTCGGGTCTCCGTCCGGCCAGGGGCGCTCCACCTACGAGGTGGGTGGGGTCAGTGTTCGTGTCACGACGACGTTGGGTGGAAGTCGAAAGAGTGAGACTCAGGGAAGACGTCAAGCGAGAGCTGAGACAGGGGATGGATCTGAATGAGATTGCATGCATGCGTATGAACGAATACACTTATGCTTGGTGAGTGAGAGCGACGCATCAAGCCTGTCCCGATGGGAGCTTTACCGCATACTCTCGGAACCCATGCGTCTTCGGCTTTTGGCGCTGACGCTCGATGATGAACTCAGCATTGGTGAGCTCGCGGAGCTGCTCGACGAAAGTCAGCCAAACGTCTCGCGCCATGCCGCTGCGCTTCGTCAGGGCCATTTGCTTGCGGATCGACGGGAAGGAACGCGGACGTTCGTCCGTGTTTCCTCTCGTGCGCTCGGCGATGCAGTGGTCCAGGATGCCCTTGCGAGTGGACGTATTCTCTGCGAGAGCGAAGGGCGTATGCGTCGCGTCGCGGACGTCCTTCGCGCTCGAGAGGCTCCCGCTCATGAGTACTTTGCAAGGCCAGGAAAGAGCCACGGCGATTTCCTTTCGGCGGACATGGGTGCCTATCTCACCGCTATTGGGCTTCTACTCAAAGATCGTGACCTTGCTGTCGACGCCGGAACGGGAGACGGCGCATTCATCGACGTGCTGGCACCTATTTTTCGCCAAGTGATTGGAGTTGATCGCTCAGCGGCCCGACTCCATCGGGCGCGGGAGCGTGTTGAAAGGAGAGCTTTCGCAAACGTGACCCTGCTCGAGACGGACCTCGATACTCCCGTTCTGCGACGAGCAGTAGAGGTCGGCAGCGGAGGCGAAGGCGCCGACGCTGTCTTTGCGTCGCGAATCCTGCATCATGCTCCTCAGCCCGCGAAACTCGTGGCGGATCTGGCAGGTCTATGCGCTACACACGGGGCGCTCGTGATCGTCGACTACACGCGCCACGATGATGAGTCGATGCGGGAGCACGCGGACACCTGGCTTGGATTCGACGCCGAGGAGTTATGCCGATTTGCTCATATGGTGAAATTGGATGATGCCCATGTGACGAGAATTCCAGCCTCGCTATGTGGCGACGGACCAGATCATCACCTGCCCTGGCAGGTTCTCGTGGCACGAAAAGGGTCGGACCGCATCGTGAGGACCGACAAGATACGACGAAGGAGAAATGACAATGGCTGAAAATTACCAAGTGAAGGACATCGGGCTCGCGGATTGGGGCCGAAAAGAGCTCACGATTGCCGAAAGCGAAATGCCGGGCCTGATGGCATTGCGCAAGGAGTTTGGGCAGTCGAAGCCACTTCGAGGTGCACGCGTTGCGGGCTGCCTTCACATGACGATGCAGACGGCTGTCTTGATTGAGACGCTTCTCGAGCTTGGTGCCGAGGTCACGTGGACGAGTTGCAATATTTACTCGACCCAAGATCACGCCGCCGCGGCAATCGCAAAACGCGGGGTGCCAGTCTTCGCGTGGAAGGGTGAAACGGAAGCTGAGTACGTCGAGTGCATCGAAAGGCAGTTGGTCGCCTTTTCTGGGGGCAAAGGCCCGAACATGATTCTGGACGATGGAGGAGATCTGACTGCCATCGTTCACGAGAAGCACGCGGGCCTATTTTCTGGATCAGACCCCATACGCGGTCTGTCTGAGGAAACGACGACCGGGGTGCATCGCCTGTACGACATGGCGAAAAAGGGAACGCTTCGAGTCCCCGCGATGAATGTGAACGATAGCGTTACAAAGTCAAAATTTGACAATTTGTATGGCTGTCGGGAGTCGCTGGGAGACGGCATCAAGAGAGCGACAGGAGTTATGTTTGCTGGGAAAATTGCTGTCGTCTGCGGATACGGCGACGTTGGCAAAGGATGTGCTCAATCGCTGCGTGGACTTGGCGCGCGTGTCATCGTGACCGAGATCGATCCCATTTGTGCTCTCCAAGCCGCGATGGAGGGCTATCAGGTTACTACGATGGAGGAAATCGCGCCCTTTGGTGACATCTTCGTCACCGGAACGGGATGTTTGGGCGTCATTCGTGCCGAGCACATGAAGGTCATGAAGGACCAAGCCATTCTATGCAATATCGGCCATTTCGATTGCGAGATTGACATCGCTTGGCTCGAGAAAAATCCTGAGATCAAAGAGGTAAATATAAAGCCTCAGGTCGACCAGTTCGTGTTTCCCGATGGTCGTTGTCTTACCGTCCTTGCTCGCGGTCGCCTCGTGAACCTCGGATGTGCCAACGGGCATCCGTCATTCGTGATGTCTTCCAGCTTCTCCAATCAAACGCTCGCACAAATCGAGCTATGGCAGAACTATCAGAAATACGAGCGCAAGGTGTACACGCTTCCGAAGCGTCTCGACGAGAAAGTCGCGGCGCTGCACCTGCCCAAACTTGGAGTCAAGTTGACAAAGCTCACCCAGCAGCAATCGGAATATCTGGGGGTCTCTGCTGACGGTCCCTTTAAGAACGACATGTATCGATACTGACCGAAGTCGATGCGAGCGTCGGCTGACATGGTGTCGGCTGACATGGAGAGGTGAGCCTCGGGGAGTTCAGACATCCAACGGCTGACTCCCCGGCGCTGGGACCACCTAACCTATAAAGACTTCCGGGAACAATGGGCGGATCTGCGCTTCGCTGGCGGTTTCGTCGGTCGCCAGCCCGAATCGATCTGGCGCTGGTCGGCTTGCGTTATTTAGCGGGCTCAGTGCGGCATTCCTAGGGCTGGCTCTAGGAGATTTGCCACGCGTGTCCGCTTCGTGCTCGACGCGTTCTTGCGGAAGGCGGCGTTCCAGTGAATCGTTTTTCACGACGGCTAGCGCGCGTGCTACGAAAAACCGCATGACCAGATCAAGCACGCTGACTGCGGAGCTTGAAGCAGCGCTCGAGCGAGAGCTCATGGCGACCTGGCGGCAGCTGAACGCTTCGCTCTTTCACGGAGCGCTTGCACCTCCAACTCTTGAGCTCGTGGGTTTCGGCTCGATGCTCGGTCGTTGGATGCCTGCCACTCGCACGATCGAGCTGTCACGCTCGTTGGTTCTGGAGGGTTCATGGGGCGCTGTCATCGAGGTCCTGAAACACGAGATGGCGCATCAATACGTTCGAGAGGTCCTGCGCGTGGAGGGTGACGCTCCCCATGGGCACGCGTTCAGAACCACGTGCGGTCGCCTTGGGATAGACGCCCGCGCTTCCGGAATGCCCGCGCCGACTCTTGACCCGAGTCGGAAGAAATTGGTGGAGCGGGTAGGGAAGCTTCTAGCACTTGCCGATAGCCCAAACCGCCATGAAGCGGAGTCCGCAATGGCGGCAGCCCATCGGCTGATGCTGCGGCACCGAATTGAGAGCTCGGCTGGGGAACCGTCGCGTGTCTATTCCTTCGTGCATCTTGGCCTTCCGGCAGGACGCGTGTTCGAACACGACCGTCTTGTGGCAATGATTCTAGGAAAATATTTCTTTGTCGAAGTGATTTGGATTCCAGTGTTTCGTCCGCTCGAGGGGAAGCGAGGGAGCATTCTGGAGGTGTGTGGGTTGCCCGCGAATGTCGAAATTGCGGAGTATGTTCATGGTTTCCTGCACGATCGGGCCACACGCCTGTGGGAGGAGCACAAACGAAGCGCAGCTCTCGGTTCAAATCGTGACCGCCTCACTTTTTTCGCTGGCGTGATGACCGGGTTCGCCGAGAAGCTTGCGAGACAGACCGACGTGAATCGGAGGGAGGGGCTCGTTTGGGTGAAGGACGGGGGTCTGTCAGACTTCTTGCGCGTTCGCCATCCACACATACGGCACGTCCATCACTCAGGATCCCGGCGAACTGATGCCTGGAGCCGAGGGCGCGATGTTGGAAGGCAGATCGTTCTCCACCGACCGATGCAATCCGCTCCCGTCATACGCGGACGCCAGTTACCGAGCAAAACGTAAGGTGTCGACGTTGTGTACGCGGGAGCGTTATTCGACCACGGCAGACGTCAACCTCATGGCTGCGTCAAGCATGTCTTTCGTGCCCATCGCCATGGTTTTCGGAATCGAGTCGGCTACGAACAGCCCGACCTCCGTGATCTCGAGCGGATTCATCGGGGGACGACGCGGAGATTCCACGAGGCACTCCAACACGATCGTCACTGCGTGAAAGCGAGGATCCCGATCCGGTCGAGAAAACACTCCAACGAGTCGCAATACCTCACACGAGTCGACCCCCGATTCCTCGGCAAGCTCCCTCCGAGCGCACGAAACCAAAGTCTCTCCCCATTCGACCGTGCCGCCCGGGAGCGCCCACTCGCCGACGTCGGCCCGTCGGACGAGGAGCCATCGTCCGTCGTCGCGCATTCGCGCAGCGACGGCCACACCCACAACCGGACGCCGCAAGATAATGCGAGCGACCTCGCGGATGATCGAGAAGGCGCCGCGCGGAAGACTCAATCTCATGACCATATTGTACACATGTGCGATTGAGCGTCAGGTCTGAATACAGCGTAACTTCGGAGCGCAACGAAGGGGCGAATGACGCTCCAATCGAAAACCGCGTGCATTTTGTTGCAACTGCCAGCATAGCTCGGTTACCAAAAGGATTTCCTATGGCCAACCTGCGGCGTTTTACGGTAGTCCCACGTCTTCCCCCCTCGCTCGAGCGGTTGCGCGAGCTTGCCTACAATCTGTGGTGGGCGTGGAATCCCATTGCACAGGAGCTGTTCATCCGGATCGATCCGGACCTATGGGTCGAGGCGCGTGGAAACCCAATCGAATTGCTTGCTCGAGTGGATCAAGGGCGTCTCGACGAACTAGCTGGAGACGACGCGTTTACGAACCACCTGGACGCGGTGATTCAAACGTTCCAGCGGTATATGCAGCGCGAAGGTTGGTTCAGCAAGACATTCGGGGATGCCGCTGGCGCGAGGATCGCATATTTCTCGATGGAATATGGACTGCATGAATGCCTTCCCGTCTACTCCGGCGGACTTGGCGTACTCGCCGGAGATCACCTGAAGACCGCGAGTGATCTCGGGCTCCCGCTCGTCGGGGTCGGGTTGGCGTATGCGGAGGGATACTTTCGGCAGGTTCTCAACGCTGACGGATGGCAAGGCGAAAATTATCCCATCAACGATTGGCATCGAATGCCTGTCACTCCGGTGCGGGACGGGGCCGGCCAGCGTCTTGTCATCCGGATTCAATATCCCCACGGAATGGTGCTCGCGCAGATCTGGCGGGTGCAGGTCGGACGTGTTCCGCTGCTTCTTCTCGATACAAATCTCGAGGAGAATGATCCGGTCGATCGGGCGATCACCGGACCACTATATGGGGGAGATCAGGAATTTCGGGTTCGCCAGGAAATTGTGCTTGGAATCGGCGGAATACATGCGCTCGAGGCTCTCGGTCTCTCGCCGACCGTGTGTCATATGAATGAGGGCCATTCAGCATTTTTGGCGCTTGAGCGCATCGAGCGGGTTATGCGCGACCGTCATGTCGGGTTCTTCGTAGCGAGCGAAGCCAACAGCGCGGGCAATATCTTTACGACGCACACCCCGGTGCCGGCCGGAAACGATGCGTTCGATCCCGCACTCGTGCGTAGTTACCTAGAGCCATATCGTGGGGCGCTCGGAATCTCCGAGCACGATCTGCTCGGGCTTGGTCGCATCGACCCGTCCGATGAAAACAGTCGCTTCTCGATGCCGGTGCTCGCGATGCGGGCCTCGGATCATTACAATGGAGTGAGCGAGCTGCATGGAGAAGTGTCGCGCACGATGTGGCGCGGACTCTGGCCCGAGCTTCCCACGCACGAAATCCCGATTGATTTTATCACCAATGGTGTCCATACGGCTTCCTGGGTAGCGACGGAGCTTGGGGCGCTCTTCACCAGATACCTCGGCCCGCGCTGGGCTGAACAATGCGACGACGCCGAGCTCTGGGCCCGGGCATCGGAGATTCCCGATGCCGAGTTGTGGCAGGTGCACGAACACCGCCGCCATCGCCTCGTGCAGCACGTGCGTCATTGGGCACACTCGGTCGCCGAAGCACGAGGCGCTGGTCTGGAGGAACTGGCCTTGGCCGATGAGGTTCTCGACCCAAGCGCGCTCACGATCGGTTTTGCTCGACGATTTGCTACCTACAAGCGGGCGGCACTGCTGTTCTCCGACGTTGCTCGAGTCAAGAAACTTCTCGGCGACCCCGTTCGCCCAGTTCAGCTTGTGTTCGCAGGGAAGGCTCACCCACAGGATCGAGGGGGCAAGGAGCTGATCCGCTCGATCATCCATTCGAGCCGGGAAGCGGGCCTGGTAGGGCGCGTCGTGTTCATTGAAGACTATGATATGCGTGTCGCTCGAGTCCTCTTGAGCGGGGTCGACGTGTGGTTGAATACGCCTCGACGTCCACTCGAGGCGAGTGGTACGAGCGGCATGAAGGCGGCGGCCAATGGTGCGCTCAATGTGAGCGTGCTTGACGGGTGGTTTGCGGAAGCTTGGCGCGATTATGGCTCCGAGATTGGTTGGGCGATTGGCCGTGGCGAAGAGTATTCTGATGCGAGCGGTGACGCGCGCGAGGCCGAATTGCTCTACGACCTGCTAGAGCACGAGGTGGTGCCGCTATTCTACGCTCGAGATGGATTGGGCAGACTGCCTCGAGGCTGGATTCGACGCATGAAGAACGCGATTGCGAAGCTCGTGCCTCGATTCAATACGTCGAGGATGGTGCGTCAATACACGACCCGGTTTTACGTGCCCGCCATCAAGCTCACTCGACAACTCACGGACGACAATCTCGCTGGGGCTCACAGGCTCACTGCGTGGAAAGATCGAGTGCGTGCGGCGTGGCCCGATGTAGCCGTCAAAGCCGTTCACCTCGAATCTCCTGACGAGGTGGCAGTGGGCGACCCTGTACGCGTGTCCGCAGATGTTGTGCTTGGTTCCCTCTCTCCGGACGACGTTGCAGTTGAGGTGTACCACGGACCTACAGGGGGAGGTCAGAGCATCGATAGAGGCCGCACGGTTCGCATGCAGGTAGGGGAGCGAGGAGCCGACGGGGTGTGGAGATACACTGGCGAGATAGCAACCGGTCAGAGCGGGGCCCACGCGTTTTCCGTGCGCATCGTTCCGTATAGCGCGACGATGAGTCACCCATACGAGACCTCCCTCATTCGTTGGGGGTAGAAGGTATTTCGTCGACCGATGCGATCGAGCGGCGCACTCGCGTGGGCGCATCGTGACTACCCATGCTAGGCCAAGCACCGAATGATTCGGGGCTTCGTCGACCTCCATTGTCATTGGATTGCTGGAATTGATGACGGCGCGAAGTCGATCGATGAAAGCCGAGAGATGCTCTCGGGGCTGCGCGATCTGGGATTCGACACAGTCGTTGCCACTCCGCACATGCGTCCGGGACTCTTTGATAGTGATCGGACTAGCCTGCTTCGAGCGTTCGACTCTGCAAAGGAAATTCTTGCGTTAGCCGAGTCAACACTTCCCAGAATTCGGGTCGCCTGCGAACATTTTTTTGACGATATCGTATTTCAGCGGCTGATGAATGGACACGGCGTGCTTTATCCGGGAAACAGCGCCGCTCTTGTCGAGTTTGCTCCAATTGCGTTTCCGATCCATGTGCACAAGCGGTTTTTTGACCTTCACCGGATCGGGATCGTTCCAGTGCTCGCGCATCCCGAGCGTTACCGACCCGTATGGGACGATAAGTCGTGTCTCGAGCCATTGCTGGACGCCGGCGCTGTCTTGCTTCTCGACCTTTGCGCACTCGTGGGAAGGTACGGCTCAGCGTCCCAACGCTCCGCTGAAGCACTGCTTGATGAGCAGGCGTACGAGGCGGCATGTAGCGACGCCCACCGAGCTCGCGATCTGCCCCTAGTCGAACGGGCTATCGCGCGACTCGTCTCCCTCGTCGGTGAAGGAGAAGCCAAGCGATTGCTGGTACAGGCCCCTTGCGGACTGCTGAAAAACGCGGGATCAGAGGAGAACAACCGCTAGGACACCACGGACGCCGAGTGGGGATTTCATCACGATGCTAGGTCAATAATTCACGTACGGGCCGCGATGTCTTCGTCCCATTTCACCGAACGGCATCGGGCACTACCCCGTGTTTTTCCGCATTTGGACAACCGAGCGATACCCCCGTGGGTCGGTCGTCCTTCTTGACAATCTTGAATTCGACCCGTCTGTTTTTCTCCCAAGCCGAGGCCGTGTGAGCGGGGTCTTCTGGGCAGAACTCGCCGTATCCTTTGCTCCGCAGGCGCGCGGACGCAATCCCTCTCGAGACGAGCGCGTGAACAACGGAATCGACGCGACTTTGCGTAAGCTGCAAGTTGTATTCATCCGTCGATCGTTCATCCGCGTGTCCCTCGATCTCTATCAAAGAAAACTCGGTATGATGTTTGAGTGTAGCTGAGACCATGTCGATAATCGCGTTCGATGCCGGCAGAATCTCGGCACTCGCCGTCTTGAATTTGATCTTTTCGAGAATGATGATGTTATTATCTTGGATGATCACACTGCCTTTGTCGGGGCAGCCATCCTCGTCCTCGAAACCGTTGTAGGTTTCTGGCTCGTTCGGGCATTTGTCAACTACGTCCGGGATGCCATCCTTGTCGTTGTCCAGATCGGGACATCCGTCTTCGTCCTCGAAGCCGTCTTTGTCTTCAGCTTCGTTCGGACACTTGTCGTCCTTGTCCAAAATGCCATCCCCGTCGTTGTCGGGGTCCGGACATCCATCTTCGTCTTGGAACCCATCGCGGTCCTCTGGTTCATCCGGACATGCGTCTTTGGAGTCGACGATTCCGTCGCCATCGCGATCGCCTTCGCTCTCTTCCGGGCACCCATCGTCGTCGTGATCGCCATCGTGATCCTCAGGAACATTTGGGCAATGGTCGTCGACGTCGAGAATCCCATCATTGTCGTTGTCGGGGTCAGGACAGCCATCGTCGTCCTTGAATCCGTCGAAATCCTCCGGCTCATCGGGGCACTTGTCGACGTCGTCCGGAATGCCATCCCCATCGCGATCGCCGACCGATGGTTCGAACGTGAACCCAAGTACCACTCGCTGATCGGCTGCCTCGAACCCGTTCGCGTATCTAACGCCTCCGGCGAGCATGAAATACGAGTTGTGTTCCACGAATATCTTGATGCCACCAATGGCCTCGTTGCTCGACTTGACCGAGGAACTTGCGCCGCTGGCGAGCAAGTATGTGCCGTACGTTTCGCCGATGATGTCGACCTGTTCGAGCGCACGCACGCTCAGTCCGCCGCCCCACGTGAGCAGGTCACCATCATGGTACGATCCGTTCTCGAGCGGCAGGATCGTGTCCGTGGCGACATGTCCTCTGTACCCGCCGTTTAGGGCTGCTCGCAATCGACCGGATGGGCCAAATCGCTTCTCCAAAATAACGCTAGGCCAATACCAAAACCCAGGGTCTGCTCCCGCATTGGAAGCGGCACCGCTAAGTCCCCCGCCGACTTGGAGTCCGACCGCAAGTCCGATCGCGCGTTCGGGCTGGAGAAGTCGCCACTTGGCATGTGCCGCCGGAGACGACACGCCTTGAAACTCGAGCTTCCCAGGTCCCCATATGTTCGGGTAGCCATCCTGTGGTGAGCCCGAAAGCATATCTACGGGGAGATCCACGCCAAGCACCAACGCATTGCCGACGCCGTAGTTTGCTTGAAGCGTGCCCTGAAACGAATGCTCGATGAGCGGGCTGCCCGGATTTCGGAGAAGAACGTGCCCGTAGTCGAGTACGAGGCCGAAACTCATCGCCTTGGCTCCCAGAACATCGGTGCCATTGACGGCGAAAAGCCCCTTCGAATCCATCGCTGGGCGAAAAATATGTGTGTCGAGACCCGAGCCGTTGGCGGTCGGGACGACGTCGGGGGTCGACTGCCCCAAGGCTTGGGTAGCGGCGAGCGTGACAACAGCCGCCGACATGAGTCCGAGCACGCGCGCACGCACACCGCGAATCATCGTTCGGACGCCCTACTCTTTCTCCCGTTGCGAAGGCGTACCATCGCGCCCAATCTCCTGATGGCGGAAAGTATCACGGACCTCGCCTAGGATGGCATAGTACCTTCGCTTCTCTCGAGACGGCGATCTAAGCACAGGGGCGTGCATTGCTTCCCGATGCGGTGTGCCCTTAAATTCTCGCAACCAGCACCCATGACCTGCCATTGAACCTTACGCTTGCGACATTTGCTCGCCCGGCCGCCCTCGTCTCGATCGTTGGGTTCGCACTGTTGTGGTCGGCGAACGCCGAATCTGACGTTGCTACCATAGACGGGCAGTGGACGATGACGGCCGTGACCGAGACGTTTTCGGTAAAGGACTGGAGCGAGCCATGCGGTCCGAGACCCGTTTCGGGAACCTTGATCCCGGGGGGGCAGGTCACCGTGACGACGGACCACGGCGAGCTATCGGTTTCGGGCGAGGCACGTGCCGTACGCACCAACGGGTGCCTTGATGCAATGCCTACCCTCGTGCCTTGGAGTCATACTCGGGACACTCGCTCCTGGCGTACCCGGTGCGTCACGCCTCCCAACGACCCGAGGCACGCGATTGTGAACACCGCTTTTTTTCTGGCACCCGGTGATGATTCAATCTCGATTGCCGAGACAGGACGCTACGCATTTATGATCGACGGGGCGCGTTGCGTGGCGGATGTGACGCGCGCTGCATCCTTGTCTCGCGGAACTGTGGTACGCCCCCTGCCGACACTGGAGACTCAGTTGCCGCCCCCGCAGCCGGCTGACAAGCTGTCGGGTATTGCTCCGCATACGTGCGATGTGTCCGGCCCGGCAGCGCGCCTTGAGGTCAGTCCGTCTCGCAAGCTTCTTCGAGCAGGGGAATCATTTGCATTCCGGGCGGTCGTTGTGGATGGTCACGGGTGTCCGACCAACACTCCCATCGCATGGGCTATCGGCCCCGTCACGTTCTCTGACGGGGGGCCGAGCGGCGTCCGTCCGCTGATCAACGGGTCGGGGCGCGTCACCCTTCCAGTGGCTGACTTTGGAGACGCGACGTTCGATGTTCTCGCAACTGCGGCAGACCGAACTGCGAGGGCTTCCGTGCGCGTGACGTCCTTGGCCGATTTCCAAGCAATGCTGGCTGAATCCGGGCTGGATCCGAACGGGGAGAGCGGGGAGGTATCGGTGACCGACCTAGCTACGACCACTATCGGCGTGTCGGCAGCCCGCCTCGGAGATGGCGTGCGTCGACGGCTGTGGTTTGTGGCGGTCATCGGAACGCTTTCGGTCGCATTGGGTGGCGTCGCTCTCGTCGCTTCGGGAAGGGCTCGACGGGCGAGGAAGCTTGAGAAGGCAGCCGCGGAGAGGCACGCGGAACGTGTGCGGGACTATGAGCGCCAAAAGAGGGAGGCCGAGGAGCAGCACGCGGCACAATTGCGGGCTCACCGCGAAAGTGTGGCGATAGCTCAACAGCAGGCGTTTGCAGCGGCCGAGAGGAGTCGGCTCGGCTCCAACACGGTCGACGCGCCTCGGTTGGCGGCAGCCCGAGGAAAAATATGTCCCACCTGTGGGGAGCGGTTTGATGGGGCGTCCACCTTTTGTGGGAAAGATGGTTCACAGCTCGTGCCTCTCAACTAGAGTCATTTTCCCTGATGCCAAGATCGTTTCATGTTGCGCGGGCAGTGCGTGGCGAGCCCGGCTCGACGCGACACGATGCACTCACGAGTGCTCCTCGCCAGTTCGTTTCCGACGAGCAATGCTTCGGAAATTTCGATCGCATTGCTTTCTTGCGCACGTTCTCAGTCCGTGGTGCGATTCCAGAGTAGGCTTCCAGCGGTCGGTCGGTCGAGCGGTAGAGCAGTAGTTTCTTTTGGGTCTTCGGTGCGGCAGGAGTGATGCCTGACGCGGGCAGCGAGGCGCGCTAGGATGGCGCGGCCCGGGTTTGGACTGACGTTGGGAATGAGTGCTCCGAGTGAGTGAACGCAAAAGGACGGTCGTTGGATGAAGATCACGTGTCAGGCATGCCAGGCCAGATACACGATTGCCGATGAAAAAATCGTTGGCAAGATCGTCAAGCTCCGATGCAAGAAATGCGGGGCGAATATTGTGGTCCATGGAGATGGTTCTTCCGCAGCCGCTGCTGCTGGTTCGGCCTCCTCTGGAGCTGAGGGCGCATCTGCGCTCGCAGTCTGGACGGTCAATGTGGCGGATGGTGATCAACGCACCATGACGGACGCGGACGTGGCGAACGCATATGTGTCAAAACTGATTGACGACGAGACGCTTTGCTGGGCGGACGGAATGCCGGACTGGCTTGCGCTGCGGGATATCGAATCTCTGCATAGCTTTTGTGGTCGCGCTACATCGAATCCCGATGCCGCAATGGAGGCTGGTGGCGCATCGAAGGACGACGATCTTCCAACTCGAATCTTCGACGTCGGAAGCGAGCCATTGGTCCCGGGGCCAGGGCGGAGCTCAACCGATGTCGCTCGGGCAGGCGCAGCAGCCCCGGCCGCTGCATCCTCACCGGCTGCGTCGGCAGCGAGTGGCACCGCGCGTCGCTCAAGTGGAAGGGGTCCTTCGGCCGACCTATTTCGCGGTGCCGGGCAAGCGGGCGGAGAGAATGATGTGCTTACGAGCGCTCCCGAGGGAACGCCCGCGTTTCATGGCGAGGGGCAGAAACTGATCGGCGCAAGAAACGAGAGCAGCGTTCTTTTTTCGATGGGTGCGCTTTCAGGTCGATTGCCCGGAGGCCATGGCGCGGCGAGGACCGACGGTGACGAGGCTTCGGGACTCATCGATATTCGTCAGCTTGGTGCCCGATTGGCCTCGCCAGCGGAATCGAATGGCAGGAGCCGAATCGACGACATCATGAATCTCGGTTCCGGGTCTCTCGGCGTGGCGATGGTCGCCCCGGTACTGTCTGCTCCATCGCTAGACAAGTACACCGAGCCGTCGGGGCTGGGTGCTGTTGCCGCAGCGGCGGTGTCCGCGCAGGCGCGCAATCGAGTTCTCATGATTTTGGCTATCAGCGCGTCTCTATTCTTCGTCATCGCCGCCATTGGCACTGCTGTCTGGGTCTTGCGAGGATCGTCTGAAAGCTCGAAGGACAAATCGGTTGCCGCGGGAAGTGCAACCTCCAGTGCTTCGGCAGCGCCCGCAATTGTGGCATCCAATGAAGCGAATGATACGCGGCCGACGCCCGACCCGGCGCCGCCTCCTCCGTCGCCCTCGGATCAGCCGACAAATATGGTCAAGAATGTCGTGCCGTCCAGCGGCGCTCCCACGGCGACGCCAACGCGTGCTGCGGTAGCGCAGAATTCACCGAAGGAGACGCCTTCCCCGGCTCCGGCTCCGGTTGCGACGAGCGATCAGCCGTTCAACATGGGCGAGGCTAGGTCTCGCCTCGGTGCTATTTCCGACGGGGTCCAGTCTTGTCGCAAGGGGAGCACAACGGGAACAGGGAGGGTTGTGATCACGTTCTCGCCGAGCGGATATGTTCAATCTGCTGTTCTGACCCCGGGTTCTCCTTTTGATGGAACGCCCACGGGAAGCTGCGTGGCTGCCCGGTTTAGGGCTGCGCACGTCCCCGCGTTCGCCGGAAGTCCGTTCCCCGTGAGCAAGAGTTTTACGATCAACTGATTGCCATGTCGCAGGATCCTGGCAGTGTGATCCGACGGCTTTGTGAGCGACGCCCAAATCAAGTTCATACCGGGATCGCGTCGAGTATTTCCCGGGATGTGAACCCTCGCCGCAGCGAAATAAATCCAAGACCAGGTGGCGAGCAGCCTGGTGAACGACGTTCAGCGGCAGTGATGCGGTGTCGTGTCTTGGGAGTCAGCATGCTCATAGCCCTCGGCGCGACCTTCGGGTCATCCAGGGTGTTCGCCGAAGCTCCTCGGGCCATCGAGTGGTCGACCGTCACCGCATCTCCGAGCCCAGTCGGTCACGAGGACCTCAGTTCGCTTGAACGCAGGTCTCTCGACGTATGTGGCGCCAGCGAAGTGGGGCTGCGGTCTCTGGCCCAAATGCTTGCTGCAACGATGGCGTTCTCTAGACATTTGCCGGATGCTTCAACGCTCGCTTGGCAGGAGCGAGCCAGCGGAGACCCCCACCCTTGGCCGCGGGTCTGGGCCGTTTCGGCGCGTACGTTGGACGTCGATGAATCGCTGTCCCGTCTGCGACGCTGGTTGGCGGGCGAGCATTTGGTCGGACTTCTTCGCTGTGGAGTCGCCGAACGTGTCGCTCCCGATGGAACTCGAGTGCTGATCGTAGTTGCTGTGGATGCGATCGCGGATCTCTATCCTGTTCGACGAAGCGTTCGCGTGGGTGAATGGTTGGACGTGCAAGCCCTCTTTCGCGTGTCGGTGCATCACGCGAAGGTGGTCGTGTTAGGTCCGAGTGGAGCCCCGCGAATGCTTCTCACTTCGATGGATGGGCCATCGGTCCGAGCTCGCTTCGCTCCCGATCGAAACGGGATGTTCACCCTTCAGATCATAGGCGAGGTGGCAGGAGGTCCCAGGCCGCTGCTCGAGGCGACCGTGTTCGCGGGTATCGATCCCCCTCGGTTTCCAAGCGATGATTCTGCTCCGGGGGAGCGCATTTCGGTTGGCGCCATGGGGGACGACGACATTCTTGCCGCCATGATGAATGCTGCACGGACCGAATCGGGACTCGCGCCCATGCGTCGAAGCGTGCCGCTCGATTCCGTCGCCAGAGCTCATGCGTCCGCGATGGCGAAAGAACGCGAGCTAGCCCACGACGTGGGGGATGGAGCTCCAGCCGAACGCTTTGCGGCGGCCGGAGTCGTCGGAGTCGAGATAGGCGAAAATGTTGCCAGAGCGGACAGTGTCGGATTGGCGCATCGCCAGATTTGGAACAGTCCGTCCCATCGAGCGAACCTTCTCTCAGACAAGTTTACGAGCACCGGAGTTGCCGTGGTGCGGGATGCCCGAGGCGAATTGTGGATTGCCGAGGAATTCGGGGGAAGATAGGCAATATCCTGGCTATCGATTGTGACTCCTCGTAGTGTCACGCTTCGGACCTTCTGGCCCAACCGGGATTATCTTCTGACCCGTAGTAGAATGAGAGGGCTGTTCCATGGGGGTCGCCCAAGGCGACTTCGCCGATCCCACCGTGGGAGAAACGGAGTCGAGAGCTTGGAGCTTGTCCGCTGCTTCTTTCCTACGGTTGGGGTCGACCGAAACTGTCGTGGCCACGGTTTGATATGTCGCTCGCTTGGCGGCCACGTCGACGAGACCGTCCGCCCTTACCAGCATTTCATCAGCCCATCGATTCTCGATATCTGAGAATTCCGGGGTCGTTCGCAAGTACGAGTGAGAAGAAATCGTCGTCAGCATCTCGTGGGCTGCGTCGATCTGGCCCTCCGAGGCCAACTCGTTTGCGTGCTCAAACGATGCGCGATCAGGGGAGAGAACCGTTGTCGACGATGTCGAGGCAACGGTCGTGCGCGGCCTCACGCAGACCCACACACCAAGAACCCCCGCGAGAACTACCAATGTGAATGTAACCAAGGGCAAGGCGAGGCTGCCGACGAGTCCCCGTGCAAGGCGTGGCACGCTCCGATCGCTGATCATCTCGAGTTGCTGGTTCTCGGACGCGAGGAAAATCTGTCCGGCGCCGACAAACTTGAATTTGACGTCTCCGAGCTCGATGACGTCTCCCGGTTCGACGATTCCTCGGCGAAGCTCAGCACCGTTGACCCTCACACCGTTGCTCGAACCCTTGTCGACGATCTCGAATCGCCCGTCTCCGAGAGCATGCACCTCACAGTGAAGACGCGACACGGAATTATGATTGATCGATACGTTGGCTTCCTCGGCCCGACCGATGGTCATTCGATCGCAATCCAGAGGAAATTCTGCCGCGGGAGTCGGACCAGCAAGCATCACCAGTCGGTTCGGTCGGTCGAGAAGCGCCGCCGCACGCGCATTGGGCGAATTGGGAACCGTCTGCTTGGCATCGGTGCCGAACTCGACGTCCATCAATGATTCATCCTGCAGGACGAGGCGGTAGTCCCCAATTTGCAGCAGGTCTCCGTGAACGAGATCCTGTGCGTGGGTCAGCCGCAGACCATTGACGTAGACCCCGTTATAGCTCGCGAGGTCCTCGATCACGAACGTCGTACGTTCCGCCCCGCCAGAGCTATTTCCGACAATCGCACGCTTGTGCAGGCGAGCATGATCTCGCGAAACGTTGCGCTCGGTCAGTCGAATCGTGTTGCCGTCTTTTCGACCCAGCGAATACCGCTCGCGGGTGAGCGGAACAACTGTCCGTTTCCCTTCATCGTCCTCGATGACAAGCTTCCACATGTGCGATCCGCTAGCCTTCGCCTTATTTACCGACGGGGCAATGCCGACAGGAACGCTTGGCCAGTGTTCTAGATGCGAACTTTAGCTTCAAGGTTCCCGTTCGTCCATTCCGCGGCAACGAGCTCTCGGAAAGGAAAGCGCCTCGGCTGGAAGCGAGTGATCGCGACAAGCTTCCGCGGTTTGTGACTCCGATGGGACGATCGCGGAGCGACGCAATCGCTTCACAATCGCGTGGATGATGCGCGTCGGTTGATGTGGGCAATTTAACCATGGGGTGTGAACGGCAACGAGCAGTTTGCCAAAATCTGCGGGCGTCGCCCAGCTATGAGCGTTACGAGTAGAAGGGTAAAGTTGCGGTCGGTGGCAGATGCAAAGAGTCCTCGTAGTCGAAGACTCCCTGGCTGCGCTAACAGGACGACACGTCTCTCGTCCGTTGCGATGCCATAGGATTTTTGGGGCGTTCAGCGCTTCTCCGTCTCTGATCGAATCGAGCCACCGAGGGCGCGTGCGTGGCCTGCTTACGCCGGCGGCCGCTGCGATACTGTGGCCATCTGAATCGCGGGACGCAGCTCGCGCTCGACGCTGGTCGATGCAACAGATCCCTTCGGCAGTGCGGGATGTGAGCTAAACCAATGGGGGAAGGTGGTAGGCAGGACCCGGTCGACAAGGCTCGCGAAGAGTTCTTCAGCGAGGCGCAGGAGCTTGTCGACGGAATCGGGCGCGATTTGCTGGCGATCGACGAGGCGCTAAAGGCGGGAGAGGTTCCGCCAGAAGCGGTTAATGACGTCTTCCGAGGCGTTCACACGCTCAAGGGTCTGACCGGTGTTTTCGGCGCGTCGCGGATGGCGGTGCTCTCGCACGAACTCGAAAATCTTCTGGACGACGTGAGGCTCGGGCGCGCTTCGCTGACCTCCGCGGTACTGGATTTGTTGTTTCAGTCTGTGTCGCTCTTCGTTCGCCTTCTCGCCGTGGAGAGCGGTGCGGCAGTGGATCCCGTTTCTGAGCTCGATGACCTCCGCTCTGCGTTGAGTCAGTTTTTACAGAAACGATCGGGGTCAGGACCGAGTTTGGTAGCTCAATATGACCTCGACCCGAGCATATTTGGCGTCCTCACGGAGTACGAAGAGCATAGGCTCCGCACCAGCGTCGAGCAGGGGCTCATCCTCTATCGGGTGCACGTGGTGTTTCCGCTGGCCACGATTGATCTCGCGATTGACGATCTCAAGGGACACGCGAAGCCCCTAGGCGAAATCATCACGTACCTGCCGACGGGCGCGGGTTCCGACGTCGAAATGATAGAGCTCGACGTTCTTCTCGCAAGTCGCGCTCCGATGGATGAGGTGCGTGCGGGCCTAGTGGGACCGGGCATCACAGTCGAGGCGATGCCGAGACGAAGGGTGGGGGCGAACCCGCGGCCTGTGGCGCCGATGCCAGGGTCTGAAACGATGACCGAGATCCACCGTGTCGATCCGGCAAGCCTTGTTGTCGCCGAGCCTGGAGCCGCGAATCCGACCGATTCTCGGGGAGTTGGGAATTCAGAAGCTGTGGACTCGCCGCCCACGCCGACATTGGATGGCGCTCCGCGAGTCCGTCAAGGCTCGCTTCATCCATCGCCAGTGCAGCAAGAGCTCAGTCTCCGCTCTGTGGCGCAAACGGTTCGCGTGGACATTCGGAAGCTCGACCGCCTGATGACGATCGTCGGCGAGCTTGCAATTGTACGTACCGCCTTGTCGAGACTCGCGGAGAAGGCTCGCAGTACGGCGACCGATCGGCGCGAGCTACGCATCGAGCTTGGGCGGTTGCATCGAGCGTTCGAACGCCATCTCTCCCATATGCAGAGCGGGATTCTAGAAGTTCGGATGGTCCCCCTCGGTCAAGCGTTCGACAAGCTCGGGCGCATCGTTCGTCAGATCTCGCGTGTACACGGCAAAGTCGTCAATCTCGTCGTAACGGGCGCGGAGACTGAGATCGACAAGCTTATCGTCGAAGAGCTCAGCGACCCGCTGATGCACATGATTCGAAACGCGATCGATCACGGAATCGAGTCGAGCGAGGAGCGATTGAACGTCGGTAAACCTCCGGTGGGTACCATCGCGCTCAATGCGTACCAGAAGGGCAATCAAGTCGTTCTCGAAATCGAGGACGACGGGCGCGGAATGGACAGAATCAAGATCGTGCGCGTCGCGATCGAGCGCGGTCTTGTCACTGCGGACGAGGGACGCGGGCTATCGGATAAAGAGGCGCTGTCATTTGTATTTCTGCCAGGATTTACGACTCGAGGGGAAGCGACGGATCTGAGTGGGCGCGGTGTTGGCCTAGACGTTGTGAGGACAAATATTGGGAAATTGGGCGGGATCATAGATATTGCGAGTGATGTCGGCATCGGCACGAAGATGACGATCACGTTGCCTATCACTCTCGCCATTATCAATGTTCTTCTCGTCGACGTATGTGGCCATCTGTTTGCAGTGCCGCTCACGAACGTGCTCGAGGCGATTGTGCTCGATGAATCTCACGTTAGAAGAGTGGAGTCTCGCGAAATGTTGACAGTGCGCGACGCGACGCTGCCGATATGTCGACTCTCCCAGCTATTCGGACTGTCGCCTCGCAGTCGCGAGAGAAAGAGGTCATTTGTCGTCATCGCTCATCACGGGGAAAGGCGACTAGGTCTCGTGGTCAATGAGGTCCTCGGACAGCAGGACATTGTCATTAAGCCGCTCGGGAAGTCTCTCAAAGGTGTTCGGGGATTTGCCGGCGCGACGGAGCTCGGCGACCAGCGCATCGTGCTCGTGATCGATGCATCGGCGCTCGTGGACGAAATTCTATCTTTAGGAGATTCTCGCTTTCTAGGGCAAGGTGCGGGCCATCACATCAATCTTGAACTGGCCAATGTCGGGGGTGTCTAGTGGCGTCGCTCGCAAATCAGTCGGATGATAGGCGTGCACTTCGTCGAATTGGCGGTGGCGGCAAGCGCGTCGAACACCTCGTGTTCACGATGGCAGATGAGGCATACGCAGTCCCTATCGCGCATGTCGGTGAAATTCTTCGGGTACCGCCGATCACGGAGGTGCCGCGCGCCCCGCCCTATGTACTCGGAGTTATCAGCGTGCGCGGTCGCCTGGTCACGGTCGTCGACCTCAGGCGCCGCCTCTCTCTTGGCGAGACGCAGATAGTTCGCAAGACGCGCATTCTCCTTTCCGACGTAGGGCTTACCGAATCTATAGGGCTGATAGTGGACGAGGTGCATCAGGTGTGGCGCCTAGCGCTCGACGAGATTGAACCCGCAAGCGTACTGGGGGCAGACCCGCCCGCCCACGTTGCAGGCCTTGGGCGACCAGCAAGCGGAAAGGGCATGGTGTTCGTCATTCTCGACCTTCGCCCGATTCTCTCGGCTCTGTGACCATCGTTGACACATCGGAGATCACGCGATGCCCCGTCAGCGCCATGACCCATCCAAGGACTTTGTCGGCTTCATCATCGGCGACGTCGAATACGCTGTTCGAATCCACGACGTGCGCGAAATAGCTAACCCGTTGCCCATCGCTGGGCTTCCGCATGCGCCACGGGAGGTTGTGGGTATCGCGGATTTTCGCGGCGAGCTTGTTCCGGTTATCGACCTGCGCGTTCGATTTCTCGCGAATTCTGTGGAGGTATCGCGTCGGACCAAATGGATTATCGTGAATGTGCTTGGTACGCGATCCTCTGGGGGACAAGCTGCAAGGCATCAGGAACGCCTCGTGGCATTGGTCGTTGACATGGTGACGGACGTTTTTGGAATGGGAGGCACGGAACTGCGCCCGCCGCCGTCGTTGGGTTCTGGCGACGTGGAGCGCGGTATTTGTGGCGTGACCAGTCGGGGGCGTGGTCTTGTCTTCGTGATTGACACGACTCGTTTCCGCGCTCTGACCGACTCTATCGCTGCGGAACATACGCCTGGAAGGGAGCTCGGCTGAGTGTTGCCTCGGGTGCCCGCAGACAACGCCAGGCTGACGCCCGACGAGTTCTGTCTTCTCCGCGATTTCGTGGCTGAGCGTACCGGTCTGCACTTTTCAATGGAATTGCGCTCCTCTTTCGAACGCCGTCTGCGAGAGCGCCTCCTCGCTCTCGGACTCTCGACCTTTCGCGAGTACTTTCAATATCTGCGTTCGCACGGGCGGAATTCTGCTGAATGGGATGAAGCCATCGAGGCTCTCACAACGAATGAGACCTATTTTTTCAGGGAGCAGACCCAGCTTCATACCTTCGAGCACGAGCTGTTGCCCATGTTGCGAGAGAGAGGCAAGCGGCGGCTCCGACTTGCTGTCTGGAGCGCCGGATGTTCAAGTGGGGAGGAAGCATACACTCTTGCGATGATCGTACATTCCTCGGGTCTGTTTGCGTCCACGAGCGGGAGCGATCCGCAGTGGGACATCCGTATTTACGGTACAGACATTTCAAAGCGTTGCGTCATTGCGGCCCGTCGGGGTGTCTATGGCGAGCGGAGCTTTCGCGTTATGCCGCTGGGCGTCCGGGACGCGTACTTCACGAAGGAGGTGGACGGATGGCATATCTCGAACGTGATCCGCAAGATGTGTCACTTCGGCCAGGAGAGTCTTATCGATGGGCTACCATCTCGCTTGTTCGCGAACGTCGACGCCGTCTTCTGCAGGAATGTACTCATCTATTTCGATGGGAACGCTAGAAAGGCGGCCATCGAGAGCATTTACGGGCGACTGCGCCCCGGTGGTGTACTTTTCCTTGGCCACGCCGAATCGCTGCTCAACCTATCGACGACGTTTGAGCTATTACATCTGCGAGATGACCTCGTGTATCGCAAGCCGGGCCCGCCCTGGGACGGGGATCCACCATCAGGAACTTTGGACGTGACGTCGCCCTCTTCTGCCAAGCCTCCGATACGACTGCTGGTGGTCGATGACTCGGCGTACAATCGCCGAAGCATCACGCAGGCATTCGTCGATCATCCTGAGGTGGAGATCGTGGGCAAAGCGGCCGACGGTGAGGAGGCGCTCAAGCTCGTGATGGCGCTCAGGCCGGACGCGATCACGTTGGACCTCGAGATGCCACGGATGGACGGATTTACGTTCCTTCGCATCCTGATGTCCAAGGCTCCGACCCCGGTCGTTGTGGTCAGCAGCTATTCGCAGCGTGAAAACGTATTCAAAGCACTCGAGCTCGGGGCGCTGGATTTCGTCCCCAAGCCCGACCGTGCCGATTCAGACTTGACAGGTCTCCAGCGGGAGATCGTGCAGAAGGTTCTTCTCGTTCGCTCGCTTCGACCGTCGTTCGTTCCGACGGGCATGGTTCGGCGATGGGCGAGTGACGGACTCTCGGCGGACGCCGCTTCATCTGGGCGCCGTGAGGAGCAACCGGGGCGAGACGTCCCTTATCGGTTTCCATCCGTCGTCGTGGCCATCGCAAGTTCGACCGGAGGGCCGAGCGCTCTTTTGCACCTGTTCGGCCGATTGCCGGCTACGACCACCGCAGCGTTCGTGGTGGCACAGCATATGCCTGACAAATTTACGCGTACATTCGCCGAACGCCTCGATCGACGCGGTCCAGTCCGCACGGTTGAAGCAAGTGACGGCGACGCTGTCATGATGGGAGCGGGATTCGTGTGTCCGGGTCGCAAGTGCATGGAGCTCGTGCGTCGCGGGAATGAGCTGCGTTTGCGGGTCGCTCCTGCGGAGCCCACCGACCGGTATGTGCCGAGTGCCGACCGCTTGTTCAAGAGTGTTGCCATGATGGGCTCTCGCGCCGTGGGCATCGTGCTAACCGGCATGGGAGATGATGGAGTCGAAGGCGCGCGAGCGATCCGCGATGCAGGCGGTTTGGTGATTGCCGAGTCGCACGAGACCGCCGCTGTCAACGGGATGCCCGGGGCGGCAGTTCGAGCTGGTGTCACGCACGAAGTGCTCCCGCTGCCCCAGATCAGCGAGTATTTAGAGAGTCTTGTCGGGTGAATGGCATTGTCTAAGCGCGCTTCTGCTGGCGACATCGAAACCCCTCGAACGCTCGACGGAATTGCGAGGGGAGACGATACGCATTTCGACCGCACGCTGCGGCCAAAAACGTTTTCGGACTACATTGGGCAAACCAAACACAAGGAAAACCTTTCAGTTTTTGTCGAAGCTGCCAAGCGTCGAGGGGAGCCTCTTGACCATCTGTTGCTCTCTGGCCCGCCGGGACTTGGGAAAACGACGCTCGCTCATATCCTTGCGCACGAGATGGGGGTCGAACTGGTCGCCACGAGCGGACCAGTGATCGAGCACAAGGGAGCTTTGGCGGCGCTTCTGACGACGAAAGTGGGGGAGAGAGATATCCTTTTCGTCGACGAGATCCATCGACTCAATCCGGTTGTGGAGGAGAGTCTTTACCCAGCGCTCGACGACCTATTCATAGATGTGATGACGGGCGACGGCGCGTTCGCCAACGCCGTTCAGATTCCGCTTCGCCCGTTCACTCTCATTGGGGCGACGACGCGGACCGGGTTGCTGACCGCTCCGCTACTGTCGCGGTTCGGCCACGTGATTCGCCTGGATTTCTATCCGAGTGAGGAGCTCGCTCGCATCGTCGCACGGAGTGCAGATCTTCTGGGCGTTCGCGTCGATGCAGACGCGGCCGTGGAGATCGCGCGGCGTTCCCGTGGCACGCCCCGAGTAGCGAATCGTCTTTTGCGTCGCATTCGCGATTTCGCAGAGGTGTTGGGGTCCGGGTGTATTGACATGTCTCGCGTTCGGTCCGCGTGCGAGCGACTTGAGGTCGACGACGCAGGGCTCGACGAGATGGACCGCAAGTATCTAGCCGTGATTATCGACCACTACGACGGAGGTCCCGTGGGTGCAGACGCGCTCGCTGCGGCGCTGGCGGAACCGCGGGACACGATCGAGGATGTCATCGAGCCATTCCTGATTCAGCAGGGGTTCGTCGGTCGAACTCCCCGCGGTCGCGTGGCAAACCGAAAAGCGTACGAAGCGTTGTCGCGAGACTTCCGAGATAGTCAAACACCGGACGAGAAGCTCACGCTGTTCGATTAGAGCAGCCGATTGAATGGAGGGAGGCTCCCAAGAGCCTCTCGACGGGCGACCGCTATCTCGAGCCCCGCCGTGCGTACTCGTCTCGTTTGAATTCATGGATGTTCCGCTGCGGGCAATCGACGGTTGCTCTGGTGTCACGCTGCCGAGACGTCCGGCGCGTCCACTCAGCGCTCAGCCGTCTACCGAGGGCGGCGACGAAGCGGGACAAACACTTGATGCGGCGGCGCCAACGGGAATTCTATGACTCGCGGCTGCGTCACGGACGAAGTCGGATGATCTGAGGCTATCCAGCCATCGAGCGAACAATGAAGTCCCGTGAGCGCGCCAGAGGTTTGCGGGCTCGTCGGGATCAAAATTGTATGGCGGTTCTACGTCCGTGCGACCAAGGGCGGAATCACGACGCCATTCGGTGGAGAGACGTTCGGCGTCGTATTCAGGATGCCCGAGATGCATGAGATAGCGACCGTCGGTGCTCGCGAATACAGAGTACCCAGTGAGCGCTCCATGTGAAAGCAGGCGAACAGCCCCCCGGTCTGCAGCTTGTTCGAGATCATCGTCAGAAATTCCAGAATGGCGACTGTGTGCGCAATAAAAAGTATCGTCACTATCTCCCATGAATCCGCGACCTGGCGAAAGGTTGCGATTTGGGTACACGCCAAATAGCTTCTTGGCGTAGGATTGCTTTTCGATCCCCAACATTCTTGCGAGTGCCATCCCTCCCCAGCAGAGGCCCAGAGTTCCGCCTGTCTTCTGGCGGGCAAACTCGAGAATTGAGACGAGCTCTTTCCAATAGTTCACTTGCCCATACTCGAGCTGCTCTATCGGTGCTCCGGTCAGGATTAGGCCGTCGAGCGGCTCGCGGGTTGCCTCTTCAATCGGGACGTAATGAGCTCGCAGATGTGCCTGGTCGCTGCTCGTGTAGCGGTGGCTTTGGAGCTTGATCCAGATGGGTTCAACGACTTGCGGCGCGCGTCCGAGTGGGCGAAGTAGATTGATCTCGTACGCCTCCGCGCGTGGCATGATGTTGATAATTCCGACGCGGAGCGGAGTCACGGGTTTCCCCTGGTGGTAAGTCCCCCAGCGTATCCCCAGCCTTTCCACTCCCTGGGATTCGGCGTACTTCGCTGGCAGCAAGAGGCTCACTCTCCCGGCTCCCGGTCGGTCCCAATCGCTGCGGGCAGCGCGAGCCGTGGATGCCAAAGGACGTTGCTGCACAAATTCCACGCAGCCACTAAACGGTGACCTCCACGTTTGACACTATGAAATTCATTTCCACAATAGCGGAATTCTCGGGTGGGCGCTAGTGGTTGGCGATGCTTGGCAGTGAACCTCTATCTCATCCTCATCGGCTATGGAAAAGCTCTGCGAGCGGTCGCTAGGAGGCCGTACAGCATTGCGCTTCGCGCAAGTTTCAGGGCGGCCTCCGGCGTGTCGGATCGTGTTCGAGGGGAGCCGGCGCTCAGGTCGAGCGGCTCTTTCGAGCCTCGCTTCACTCAATCGGCGGCTGCTCGAGTGCGAGCAATGTCCGGCGCCTGGGCACAAGCACGAGCCGCGGTGTCGAATCGCGTTCGAGAGGATTGCGGCCGCGCCCTCCTGAGCTTCCCATGACGCAGGCGAGTATGATGGCCGCGACTGATGCGACATCGACGGCGGACCGGATGTGAGCCAAGGTGCTCTGTTCACGTCGCGCCCCGCTCTAGCGAATACGCAAAGCGCTCGCGGATCCGGCCGTTGGTCAGATCGGGAACATCTTAGGATTTGGTGCAATTTCAACCCCCGGGACTGGAGAACTCCACGCGAATGCGGACCCGTCACGGCGGAGACCGGCGGGACTCTTTGGCTTCAAAAATAGTCTGAGAGGCTCCTCGGAACTCGAATTCTTCGGGCTGTACGGGTGTAGGTCGACCCACGACGGGGTCCTCCCCCAAGGGGAAACCTGGTCTCGTGTGCCTCACTCTAGAGCCCTTCGTGGCGTCTGAATCCGCCCTCTGGAACTTCGCTTTTCCCGGCGTCTTTCGGGTACTCTAGAGGGTCCGCATGCGCGATAACGCCTATCGAGTGGGAGCCCATTCGGTTCATCCGTCGCAAGGCAGGTACCTGTCGAGCGGAAAGGTGGGCAGGAACTGATGCGAAAGCGTCCAACTGTCGGCGTCTTGCTGCCTCAGGTCGGGGGTTTCTTTTACGCTCGCCTCCTTTCTGGAATACAGCGTGCCGCCCGGGAGCGCGATGCGTGGGTAGTCGCGTTTCAGACGATCGATATGGAATGTTTCTGGGCGAACGAGGGAGGGCTGCCGCTCGGATGGAACCAGGTTGACGGGTGGATCGCGAACGATGTGCAGGCCGCCCCGTATTGTGAGCGCATCGTCGCAGCAGGGAAGCCTCTCGTCACCGTGAGCTCGAGGATTCCGGGATATTCATCCTGCGCCGTTCTTCCCGACAACTACGAGGGTACGCGTGTTGCCGTGCAGCATCTTCTCGAGCACGGACACCGTCGGATTGCCTTTGCGGGAGCGCTCGGTCACATGGACGTCCGAGAGCGCTACGAGGGGTATATCGCGGCGCTTCGCGACGCGGGGATCTCTCTGGACTCATCACTATTCTTTCCGACCGGTTCGCAGTTGGAGCTCGATGGTCGTTCGGTTGGCAGGCAACTCGTCGGGGCGCGCCTGCCGTGCACTGCGATCATCGGCGGCACCGATCTGAACGCGCTTGGAATCATGCGCGAGGTCACGCTCGCCGGGTATCGGATCCCTGAGGACTTGGCGGTTGTCGGTTGTGACGATGTTGAACAAGCTCAGTACGCGAGCCCGCCACTCGCAACGATGCGGCTGTCGATGGATGTTGTCGCATACACGGCAGCAAAGGTCCTTTTTGCCAAAATTATCGAGGGCGTAGCGTTGCCCGATGTCGTGCGAATCCCGGCATTGTTTGTGGGCAGACTCTCCTGCGGATGCGCCCGTCGACCCGACGCGGCGTCGTGGGTGTCGAGCGGTCACGAGTCCAACGATCAGGAGCAGATCGAGCGTCTTGCCCAGACTCTTCTCGGACTTCTTGCCGGTGGCCATACACATCGCACGATTCTGTCCAATGAAGTTCGGCCCGCCGCGGTGAAGCTGGCGACTCATCTCCGGGCTCTGATGCGTGGTCACACCGGGCGTCCTACCAACGATATTCGCGACGCGTGGTGTGCGCTCCTCGGCGTAACGCACGATGTCGAGACTGTGGACGCGATGCTCACAATATTGGAGTCGGCTGCTGCCGCCTGGCGGTCGACGGTCGACTCCAGCGCCGAGAATCAGTCGGATATCAGCTTCGGACTGAGGACCATGCGGATCGAGCTGATGAGATCCTGGCACGTCGTCGAGCAGGCTAGACGCAAGTACAGCGACGCCAACGCGGAGGCCAATCGTCGAATTAATCTCGCTCTCATCGGCGCTGACTCGAGCAACATCACGGATCTGTCGTGGCTCCGCTGGGCGCGCGTGCGCTACGGCGCATTGGGGACCTGGCAAGCCGCGACAGCTGCTTCCTCGCGAGCGCTTCGAATCACGAATGTGTTTCCGGGAGGACCCGACACGTTGGGACTTGCCGGACGTGAGTTCGCGCCAGCGGCTTTTCCGTGCGGCGAGCTCTGTCAGCTGCTGGACGAGCCGGGGACGAACAACATCGTAAGCATCATCCCGATCCCTGGGAGGGGCCACAACAGGGGACTGCTCGTGGTCGTCGGCGCAGTGGAGGCTGAGGTGACCGACGACACCGGAAATCTAGCTCAGTGGGCGGCCCTTCTCGGAGCTGCGCTCGACAGGGAGGAGCTATTGTCTTCGCTTCGCCGAGCGATCGAGCGCGAGCGTGACTTTGCAGAGACGCTTCGCCGTAGCGAGGAGCGATACGCGCTTGCGGCGCGGGGCGCCAACGACGGGCTTTGGGATTGGGATATCGCCGCGGGGAGCGTCTACTACTCTCCACGGTGGAAGTCGATGCTCGGGCTTGTCGAAGACGACGTGGCACCGACTATTCAGGCGTGGCTGTCGCGCGTTCATCCCGATGACCTGCCCTTTCTGCAGAAAGTGCTCGACCCGCAGGTGAGGGGGGGCGTCTCCCATATTCAGCACGAATATCGAATTGTTCATAAAGACGGACATTACGTTTGGGTCTTGTGCCGAGGCGTCGTCGTATACAACTCGAACGGAGACGCGGCTCGTGTCGCCGGTTCGCAGACGGATATCACAGCGCACAAAGAAGCTGAGGCGCAGTTGCGTCGAAATGCTCTCCATGACGCTCTCACGGGATTGCCCAATCGAGCGCTTCTCGTAGACCGTCTCGAGCAATCGATCGCTCGCGCTCAGCGAACCAATAGTTCACGATTTGCAGTGCTCTTTCTCGATCTCGATCACTTCAAGACTCTCAACGACAGCCTCGGCCACCTCGTCGGGGATCAACTTCTCATTCAAATTGCGAACCGACTCAGCGGATGTTTGCGCGGCATCGACACGGTGGCGCGACTCGGCGGAGACGAATTTGCGATCATTGTGTCGGATTTGGAAGGGGATGAAACGGCTTCGCTCGTCGCGGAGAGACTTCAGGAGTCCTTGAGGGCTCCCTTTGAGATCGGAAGTCACCGAATTTTTACTTCAGCGAGCATCGGCATCACTCTTAGTTCCGGAGACTACGAACGATCCGAGGACTTTCTGCGCGATGCCGACACTGCTATGTATCGCGCAAAATCCCAGGGGCGAGCACGCCACCAAGTGTTCGACGGCCGTATGCACGAACAGGCGATGGCACGTCTCAGCGTGGAAGCTGGCGTTCGAAGTGCGCTCGAACGCGATGAGCTGGTTCTCTTGTATCAGCCGTTCGTGTCGCTCGCGACAGGCACCGTAGTCGGCGTCGAGGCTCTCGTACGATGGAATCACCCCGAGAGGGGACAGCTCGCTCCTGCGGCTTTCTTGGACGTCGCCGAGGAGAGCGGCCTGATTTCGGCGATGAGTGAATGGATCATGCGCGTGGCGTGCGAGCAAGCGAGTCGTTGGCAGCGTGAGCTTCTCGTACCGATGCGCGTCAACGTCAACCTGCCACCTGCCCAGCTCATGGATTCGCAGCTCGTGGGTCACGTGCAGCGTCACCTCGAACGCGCAGGTCTGACACCGTCGGGTCTCGGATTGGAGCTCGTCGAGAGCAGCCTTATCGAAAATCGCGCGGTGGTCGTCAATAATCTTCAAAGTCTGCGAGCCATGGGAATACATATAGCGATCGACGACTTCGGAACAGGCTATTCGTCGCTCAGCTATTTGAAGCGCCTGCCTATCGACACACTCAAGATAGACAGGAGCTTCACTCAGGGCATTCCTCACGACACCAACGATACAGCGATCTCGACTGCCATCATCGCTATGGCCAAGAGTCTCAACTTGAGTGTAATTGCGGAGGGAGTCGAGACCGCTGAGCAAGCGGAGTTCTTGCGCGCGCACGATTGCGACGCGGCACAAGGGTACTTTTTTTGCTATCCGATGCCAGCCGAAGCATGCTTCGACTTCTTTCGAGATACTCGGCGAGAAAGCCGCCCGCCTGGCGCTCTAACACGAGTTCCCTCGAATCCTACTCGTGCTGTCGACGAGCCCGAGAGCGAGTAAGAGGCGACCTGTCACGCTGACTCGAGGAGCGAACGGTCGATGATTCGAATGCCGTCGTCGCCGCGCTGGAGCGCCTGACGCTCTTCGAGCGTGCCAAGCGCCCGGCAGACAGACTCGTGTCTCATGGCGACGAGAGAAGCCAGGTCACGCTGCTGAAGCGTCCCGGGAATGAGATCGAGCTGCCTGGGTGGCGAAAGCGTATCTGCTAGAGCACATAGCAAGGATGCGACGCGAGCGAGTGCTGTGGAACGGCCTCGCGCTTCAGCCATGCGTTCGACGCGTTCGAGCGTCGACGCGTGCAGAGAGATAACGTCCGACGCAGTCGGTGCAGCAGATTCGATTGCGGTGCGCAGCGTTCGCCTTGGACATAAACAGATGAGCGCGTCATCAGCAGCATAGCCGCCAGCGCTGACCTCTCCGCCCTCGGAAAGCGGGACCGCGCCACCGGGACCAAGTGCGTCGATGGTCGTGGCGCCCCCATAGGAGTCCACTCGCTGCCTTACCAACAGGCCGCGCCGAACCACAGCCAGACCATAGGTTCCAAACCAGCGCGGAGGAATTGGTTGTCGAGACGCAAGCGAAACGCATCGAAACGCACAGCTCCCTCCCCGCGGATCGACGAGTCTTCCGAGCAGCCCGGCATTAGCAGAGGGACAATCGGGACATACGCTGCCTCGGCAATCGACCATCAGGGACAGCGTAGCGCGCGAAAATGGGAATTGCCGTCTCAGACGTGGATGGCGTTGGAGGCCGCGCGATCTGCGCTATCTGTTGACTTCGCTTCGCGCGACTATTGTGTTTGCGCCGTCGGGCCTCTTCCCGGTCATCGCCCCCCGGGCCAGCCCTTTCAGGATCCGTAAATCATAGCGGAAAGCTCAGATGCCGATGCTTCATCGCGTTCCGCACGTCCGAGCTCCGACAGCCAGACTGCACCTTCCTCGATGAGCGCCGTGGAACCATGGCGCGCGAGGCTGATATCCTTTTCCGTGTCCCGAGCGCGAGAGATGGCCGCCGCTGCTGCTCGAGCACAGATCTCCGCTCGGGCCACGCGCTGGAGCACAAGTTGCCGCCTCACGGCCATGACGCCCAGGCGTTTTCGAAGATCGGTCATCTCCCGGTGGAGCAACGCATCAAAAGCGCGCACGCGGTCGGCCGATTCTCGCAGCGCGGGAAGGCACGAGACGTCGAGCTCTCGCCGTACGCCGAGGGTCGCTGCTCCGATTCGAAGGAGGAGCACGTCGTTGGCACCCTCGAAGATACGGGTAATGCGGCAGTCACGCAGAGCGCGCGCAACTCCGGTCGACTCCAGAAATCCAACCGCGCCGTGCAGTTGGATGGCGCGGTCGCACGCTTCGAACGCCCCTTCGCTGCAGAACACCTTGGCGACGGCGGAAGCGACCTCAATCGACTCACCGCGCGCCTGACTCTCTGCGGTCTCCTGGATGAGGGCTCGCATGGCGTGGGTTCGCGATGCCATCCAAGCGACATGAGCTCGGGTTGCAGCAAAGTCCCCAATCGTGCGTCCGAATTGCTTGCGTTCGCCGACGTATTGGACCGTCGCGTCGAGGGCCCCCTGCGCGGCACCCGCGCAGCCAGCGGACATGAGCGTGCGTCCCCATGCCAAAAGCTTGTAAGCGAGCTCCATTCCCTCGCCGGGACGGCCGAGGACGTTGCTCATGGGTACGACGACATTTTCAAAGGCAACGGTGACAGTCGAGGACCCTCGAATACCGAGTTTGTGCTCTTCTTTGCCGATGCTGATGCCCGGCGTACCCGCCGGGACGCAAACCAGCGAATGTCCTCGATCACCCCCGATGCCGGGCGTGCGAACGAGCAAGGTGAACAGGTTGGCGAAGCCGCCATTTGTCACGTAGCTCTTCTCGCCGTCAATGCGGAGATTTTGGGTGCCCTCGATAGCGCGGCCCGTCGTCCGTATCGCCATGAGGTCCGAGCCCGCACCGGCCTCGGTGGCACCAAACGCGGTGATGCACTCGCCAGCGGCAATACGCGGAAGCCAGACGGCCTGAAATTCGGGCGACCCCCACTCGATGAGACCTCGGCTCCCGAGCCCAGCATGCAGTCCGAGCATGATCCCGACCGATCGATCGACTCGCCCGAATTCGGCGATCACACGGCAGGCATCCCAAAGGGAGAAGCCCGCTCCACCGAACGTTTCCGGAACGGTCATCCCAAAGAGACCAAGCTCGGCTACCCCCACGCGTACCGATTCGGGAATACGACTATTTTCATCGATCGCACTTCCGTCCACTTCCGTCGCAAGAAATCGACGGATGCTGGGAATCAGTAGATCGACGAGCTCGCCGTCATCGCGACGCACACTATCCACGCACGGGGCCGCCATCGGCTTTTTGCTCCTTGTATTTCCGCGTTACGAAGGCGCAAGCGTCATCTACGGTTTGGATTCCCATAGCCTCTTCGATGTCTAGATCGATTTTGAGGGCCTCTCCAATCGTCGACAGGAGCTCCAAGCTCTGGAGCGAGTCCATTCCGAGGTCCTCCCGCAGTCTCTGTCCGCCGCGAATCGTATCCACACCAGTTTGGGCAATCTCGGCCAGCGTCGCGAGGGTGACCCTGCGAGCCTCTTCTTCAAGCGCTACCATCGCTCCTCCGTTGCTGTTCTCTCGGCGGAATGTACTTGTGGCGAACGAACCATTCGTGTGCTCGATCGAGAGCGTCGTCGAGAGGGCCAAGCGTGAGTCCGAGCTCCGCGCTCGCTCGTTCACTCGAGACCGGTTGACCCGTCGTCGCCATATCGACGAGCTCCCGCGGGATCGTGACGCGCTGTCGCCGCGGAGCCGCTTCGCGCTCCTCTTGTTCGGCGCGTTCCCGCGCCTCGTCAGCTGACAGTTCTAGTTCTGGCACGCGACCGCCATAGCGCAGTGCGATGTGCTGTAGCAACCACCCTACGCGCACATCGTGTCCTCCGACACAATACCGGTCGGATCTTGCGCTCGCGGCGGCGAGCAGGTGAGCTCCAACGACGTCCCCAACATCGACGAGGTTTACCGTGCCGTCGACCCACCAGGTGAGAAGTCCACGAACGACGCCGACCACGACGGATCCCGTCCCCACTCGTACGTCTCCTGGGCCGATGCACCCGCCCGGAATGATAGTGATCGCGGGAAGACCACGGTTTCGAGCGGCGTCGACCTCACGTTCCATCGCCCACTTCACGGCACGGTAGACACTGTTCTCGGGCATGCGGTCGGGAATGTCGCGCTCGTCAGCCTTGCGCCCATCCGGCGCTCGTCCAAGCGTTGCGATCGTCGACGTGTAAATGAAACGCTTTACGTCTGCCGCAATAGCGGCACTGCATGCGTTTGCGACACCCTCCACGCCTTCCGCCAAGGAGCCCTCGAGATCCAGGGAATAGCGCGGGTAATACGCTCCAGCGAGATATACGACGTCGCAACCGTCCATCGCGCGTCTTAGCTTTTCCGGTTCCTGTAGCGAGCCATCGATCCACTCGACCGGTCGCTTCGCCAAAAGAATGGTCGCTGTTTTCTTTCGGCGTGTGACGCGCACGGTGGCCCCAGCGGCGAGGAGCGCGTCGACGAGGTTGGTGCCAATGAATCCGGTCCCCCCGATGACAAGGGCTCGCATCACGAATCGCCTTTGGCAGTGAATACGCGCGCACACTCGCGCCGGCGGATCTTTCCGCTCGTCGTGCGAGGCAGCGAACCCACAGCGCAGACGCGAACATCATCCGGCTTGATCCCGAGGATCGAGAGCAGCTCGGCCCGCACATCGGATGCAATCTTTTCGCGGCGCTCAGGTTCGCCGAACTGAGTCTCAGCCACTACGACGAGGTCCTCGGTGCCAATTTCGGCGTTCTCCCGGCCGAATGCTGCCACTCCCCCAGCTCTCACGCCGTCGACATCCGACGCGACACGCTCGATGTCGTACGGATGCAGATTGCGTCCTCCCTTAATAATGATCTCCTTGGCTCGGCCCGTAATGAAAAGCCGACCTTCGTGAACGAATCCGAGGTCGCCAGTTCGAAGTGCGCCGCCCACGATCGCTTCGGAACTTGCTTGTTCGTTGCGGAAATATCCGTTCATGAGCGAAGGTCCACTGATGTGGATATTCCCAACGGTTTGTTCAGCAACAACGCGCCCTTCGTCGTCGACGATCTCCACGGTCGTTCCTGCGACGGGGTAGCCGACGCTTACGGCGGGATACGCGTGCAGCTGGTCGCTTTGGCGCACGAGACCATCGCGCTCGAGGGCGTCGCGGTCGATCAGAACGGTCTCGAACTTTCTGTCGAGCGGCGGAAACGCCACGGCAAGGGTGTTCTCCGCCATACCATAGACAGGCATCATCACGTCTTGTCGAAAACCGCGCGACGCAAACTGATCGCAGAAACGCGCGACGGTTCTGGCGTGCACGGGCTCGGCCCCGTTGAGCGCGACCCGCCAGCTGTCGAGCCGCACGTCCGCCTGGCTCGCCTTTGCGACGCACATGTCATATGCGAAATTCGGGGCTGGCGACAGAGTTGCGCCGACCTTTGAAATGAGCTCGAGCCAGCGGCGCGGATGCATCACGAACGCTTCTGGAGTGATGACGTGGACCGGATAGGGATGGCAGATCGATGTGAGCAATACGCCGACCAGCCCCATGTCGTGGAACACGGGGAGCCAGCTGGCTCCCACATCATTCGGCGTCATCTCGAGAGCGTGGTGGATCGCAAACGCGTTCGACACGACGGCGCGGTGAGAAATCGTCGCGCCTTTCGGTCGCCCGGTTGTCCCCGACGTGTATTGCAGGAATGCGATGTCGGACGCCCCGATGGAGGGTAGGGGACATGGCACGGGCGCCAACCCCTCGAGATCGGCCTCCATCAGAACGTTGTGAAGCGAAGCCGCTAGCTCAGCATTTCCGGGAAGTGCTTTGGCGATGCGGGGATACGTCACGAGCGTGCGTGCGCCGCAGTCGGTGACGATCGCGCTCAGATTCTTCAGGTATCTGTCGACGCTTCCGAATGTCATCGGCGTGGCGAGCGGGACGGGCACCGCGCCTAGAAGCATGGCGCCGAGCATCGCTTCGACGAATGCGTGTCCCGTCGGCATCAAAAGCAGGACGCACTCTCCGCGAACGACGCCGCGCGAGTGGTACAGCGACGCAAATCGCATCGCTGACTCGAGCGCTTGCTTAATCGGTCGCACAACGGGCCCAGCCGTAGCGTGCATCGTCACAAACGGCGCGTCATCGCGAGCAGCCGCTTCAAACGCTGCAACGAGTGTCTCATGCGGCGGAATCACGGTCGAATTGCTCCGCAAACGCGAAACGTTCGCTCCTTTCAACATCATCCGATACCCTCGAGGCCGCGTACCATGCACCGGCATCCTAGCGATGTGATTGATTTGGATCAATGAGACCTCGTGCGTCGATGCGTAGACTCGCCCACCCATGACAGCCGTTCTCGATCATCGATCCCTCTATCGATTGCCTTGGAATCTTGCGGACAATCCGATCGCGTGGCTCGAACCCACGCAGGCGTGCAACTTGGCTTGTGAGGGGTGTTATCGACAGAATATCAAGACGCACAAGTCCCTCGACGAGGTTCAAGCAGACCTCGACGTGTTTGCGCGTTTACGCAACTTCGACGGGGTTTCGATCGCCGGGGGCGACCCCCTTATGTACCCTGATCTTCCAGGGATCGTTCGTCGCGTGACCGCAATGGGGCGCAAGGCCATCATCAATACGAATGGCCTCGCGATGACGCGCGAGATTCTCGTCGAGCTCAAGGCGGCAGGGCTCATGGGGTTGACGTTCCACGTCGACTCCCATCAGGGGCGGCCCGGGTGGCGGAACAAGACCGAAGTCGAGATGTGCGAGCTGCGGCAGAAGTACGCCGATCTCGTCGCGGATGTCGGGGGTCTCGCCTGCTCGTTCAATTCCACAGTCTACGAGGAGACTCTCCACGAGGTCCCCGATCTCATCGACTGGGCCCAGAAGAATGTGGATCGCGTGCACACGATGGTGTTCATCCTGCTGCGCGGTTCGATGGCTAGTCAGTTTGACTATTTTGCGAACGGCAAGAAGGTTGATCTCAGCTCCCTCGTATACGGGGAAGAGCCAAAGGGCCGAATCGACATCCAAGCTCAGGAGGTCGTCGACGTCATTCGCAAGCGTCACCCCGATTTCGCTCCGTGCGCATATCTGAACGGGACCGCGAAGCCCGACTCCTTCAAATGGCTCCTCTCGCAGCGGATGGCGACGCGCAATCGAACCTATGGATGGGTCGGCCCTAAGTTTATGGAGCTCGCCCAGTCCGCCTATCACCTCCTTTCTGGGCGTTACATCAGCTACTCGGATCCCAAGACGCTCACGAGCGGTCGTTCCGTACTCGCCGGGTGCTGGCCGGTTGACGCGGGTGTCCGGAAGGCCACGGCTTCATGGGCGCGGGCAGTGGCTCACAATCCGCTCGTGGCTCTCGAGAAGGTCTATTTGCAGTCCTTCATGATCATTCAGCCGATCGATATGCTCGAAGATGGTTCGGCGAACATGTGTGATGGATGCCCAGACATGACTGTTCACGACGGCAAGCTCGCCTGGTCGTGTCGGCTCGAGGAGCCGCGCGCGTTCGGTCAGTTTGTCAACGCAGTTCCCAAGGAAAAGGGAGACTGCGGGACTCCCGGCTGTCCAATGAAGAGCGCCGCCCAATAACGTCTTTCGGCCGATCCCTTCGCGATCCCGACGTCGAGCGTCCTCGCCTACGGGAAGTAGGCTCCGGGCGCTCGCCGTCGGCCTCGCTTGGTTTCGGCCGAAATACGCTGGGACCCGTCGCGTATTGCGACTGCCGTCGGCCTCGCTTGGTTTCGGCCGAAATACGCTGGGACCCGTCGCGTATTGCGACTGCCGT